>MDTF01013482.1_pt1 | contig 18388 bp, 16 predicted proteins | sample 811191 | NCBI WGS metagenome assembly MDTF01 (sample SAMN05326649, study PRJNA326480) | marine metagenome | isolation source: seawater | place: Southern Ocean | collected 2011 | reverse complement strand
TGGCAATCTTTCCCTTTCAAAATATTTAATAAATTCATCTTTGTTTAATAAATCATAATCTAGTAAAGCATTATTTTTATTTTCACTTATAATCCAAGACTTTAAATCTCTATCAATATATTTATATACCTGTCCTCCCCAAAAATCATAATCAGCCTCTAAAACACCAAATTTTTTATGTTTTAAAAATTTCATTATTTTATAAAAACTATCAACTCCAAATTTTTTTCCTATATAATCAACTTGATTATCTCTTACTAATCTTGTTTCGGAAACTTCTTTATAATATTTGGTTAAAAGATTTCGTCTCATCATATTATTTTTTTTAAATTTTCCAGGTACTTTCCAAACTGAGTCAAAATAAGATATATTTAACCCAGGAAGTGCATAATACACAGATTGTGATGCAGCTTGAACTTGAGGGAGCAATCTTCTTGTACCATGATGTAAAAAATAAAAAGCATCATAGAGTTTTTCAGCTGGTAGATAGTCCAATTTATCAAGTTCGCTTTTTAATGTTTCTGAAAAGTAATTTTTATATTTTTTATCAATGATTTTAGTTTCATCATCATGGTCTAAAACAGAGAAATGGCCTGCCTCATTAAAATCTTTAGCGATTACTAAACCGGCTTGCTTATTTGTAAGTTTTTCATATTTTTTTTCATATTTCCAAGCTTGAGAATGAAAATCTAAAAAATGGCCATATAAAATTACATCTTCATTTTTTTGTTGTTCCAAAATATTTAATGGATGAAAATGATGAAATGCCAACATATTGTCAGTTGACTTTAAATACTCATTAAAAGATTCTTTATAAAATTTTATATCAAGCCATTCTTTATAAATTAACTTAAAATTGTGTTTTTTACTTAATTCATTGGCAACTATAGAGTCAAGACTATTACTTGGTCCATAATTGTAACCAGTAAATTTTATCTTATTTTTGATGAGATATCCTAGTAATTGTCTGCTATCGTAACCTCCTGAAACATTAATCCCTATTTTTTCTTTTCCTTCTATGCATTTATTAATTGCAGATTGAAATTTATCATTTACTTCTTGTAGTAAATTTACATAACTATCAGTACTTATTTCTGGAGAGAAATTCCAATATCTTTCAATTTTAATTTTAAAATTTCTTTTATCAAATAATAAGCTACACCCATATGGAACTCTCATAATTTCATTAACTAATGTTTGCTGATTTAAAAATGTATTAGTTTTTAAAAAGAATAAACAGGATTGTTTATTTAATGTAATTTTAAAATCTTTTGGACGATTATCAATCAAATTCTGAAAAGATGAGCTGCCATATAGCTTATTTTTAAAAACATAATAATAAAATGGAATGCTAGAAAATCTATCTACTAATACACTTGTTTCATTTTTATCATTAACTATCTCTATAAAAGAACCTTCATATTTATTTTTGGGCAATTCATAATAATTAAAAATACCTTCAATTTTTTCTAGATTAACAATTTTATTTAAACTCATAAAAGGGATGAATAAATTTTTAAAAATTTTTCAACATCTTTTCTTTTTTTTGAGTAATTTACTCTAATATATTTTTTACCTGCCAAACCAAAACTTGATCCTGGTATTGTTGCAATGCCATATTTTTCTAACAAAAGATTTGAAAACATGATGTCATTTTTAAAGCTGTTAGGTATTTTTAAAAAAAAATATATTCCACCTTCTGGAAAATTAAAATTTATTTGATCTTTAAACTTTTTTAAAAAATAATTTCTTTGAATAATTAATCTTTTTTTATGTTCATTAATTAAATCATTATTCTTTATAATATGTATAACGAGTTTTTGAGATAAATAATTTGTAGATGTTGATATGTTGATACAAAACATATTAATATGCTTTACAAAAGTCTTGGGCCAATGTGACCATCCAATTCTCCAACCAGTTAGACCATAATTTTTACTCCAACCATTGATTATAATTAACTTTTCTCTAATTTCTTTAAATTGACCAAAGGAATAATATTTTTTTTTTTCAAATATTAAATCAGAATAAATTTCATCAGAAAGGAGATAAATATCTTTTTTACTTAAATATTTTGCTAATTTTACCATTTCATTATCATCCATGACTGAGCTAGTAGGATTATGAGGTGAGTTAATAATGATTAATTTTGTTTTAGAAGATATTTTTTTTATTATATCTTCTGCCAATGGTTTAAAATTTTTACTTGGTCTTAAAATATATTTTTTAATTGTGCTTCCAGTGTATTTTGCCAAAGAAAAATACGTTGGAAAACTTAAGCTTGGTATAAGTATTTCATTTTTGTTACCCCCAAATAATAAGAATGCATAAAAAATACCAATTTTTCCTCCTTGGGTAATTGCAATATTTTTTTCATTTAAGTTTAACTTTGGATACTTTTTACAAATTAGTTTTTTTAATTCGGGTAAGCCTGTGGGATCAGTATAACTGATGTTTTCTTTTTTAATTTTTGAAAAGAAAGTTGAAAGATACTTGTTAGGTATTCTAAAATCTGGATCTCCCACACCCAAATTATAAACTTTTTTTTTTAACTTTTTTAGTCGCAAAGTTATATCTGATGCTTGCTCACCTAAAAGTTTTCTAAAATCAAATTTTTTTGAACCAAGCTTTGAAAAAGTTGAATTTTTCATTTTTTATTTTTTATTTTTTTTTAAAAAGTAAATTTTCAACACTTTCAAAAATAAAATGTCCTAAAAAGATATGGAGTTCTTGTATACGGGCTGTATTAGAACTATTTATTACTATATTAGTATCGCAATATTTTTTTGCTATTCCTCCTTTGTTGCCCAATAAGCCAATTGACTTAATTTTGCTTTTTTTGCAATATTTCAATACATCAATTATGTTTTCTGAGTTTCCAGATGTTGATAAAACAACTACAATATCATTTTTTTATATAATCCAGCCAAACTTCTAGTAAAAATTTTTTTAAATCCATAATCATTTCCACATGCAGTAATTATGGAAGTATTAGAAGAAAGTGAAATTGCAGGTATGCTGACTCTATTAAAATTTGGCCTCAATCTTACAATGAATTCTGCGGCTAGATGTTCAGCATCAGCTGCTGATCCTCCATTACCACATAAAATAATTTTGCCACCTTTATAAATTGATTTATAAATTTGTTTGATAGACTCATTTATTTCTATCTCTTTTTCAATTAATTTTTTTTTTAAATTGATAGATTCTAAAATAATTTTTTTTAGATCAGGATTTTGTATCAAAATTTTATCTTATAAATATTTTTATATGAAATCATATGCATCTTTTGATGATAATATAGGTTGTTTTGTGTGATAATTTTCATAATATTCTTTAAATCTCAACTTTTTGAGTTCAGGCATAATTTTATACTCATAATTTTTTTTTGGTTTTAAAATACCCACACCACTATCACAGTTTGCTATTACAAAATCTAAATTGTGAGAATTTTGAATTTCTACTGCACATTTCCACACATCTCCAGTCCAATGAGAGTTTATTGCTCTTCTTGGCATGTATTCAACCAAACTATTAGTTGGTATCATGTCATGTATTAAAATAACCCCATTATCTTTTAGACTTTTAAGACTATTAATTATATCTCTTTGACATTGGTCATAATGATGAAGACCATCTATAAAAACAACATCAAATTTTTTATCTGGATTTTCACTAAAAAACTGATCACTGGTCATTCTATAGTTTCCACCTCTATCAGGGTCTACTCCAAACTTGTTTTCTTTTTTCAAGTCTAGTCTATTGTATATAAATCCGTTACACACTCCAATTTCTAAATATTTACAATCATCAAAACCAATTTTTCTGACAGCTTTTTCTGTAAAGACAAATCTATCCCTTTCCCATCCCTCTAAAGAAATAGTTTTTGAAAATTTCATTAGACTCACAACTGTCCAAAAAATATCTACCAGCTCTCTTATACCATCTCCTTTAGGATGAATTAAAGGTGGTATTAAAAGTTTGATTATTCTTTTGAATACTGAGATAAAATTAAAGTTATTCATAAAATTTAAGCCTTATTATATATTTATTATTTTTTAAATAAAGCTTTATATATTATATTTTAAAATATATTTAAATTAATATTTTGCTTATAAATAAAATTAAATAAATAATAGGCTCATTATATTGCATAAGATATTATTAAAAATTTATTATTACTTGTACCTAAAAGGAAAAACTAAATACTTATTATTTTTATTTTTTGGTCTATTTTCCGTCATTTTCGGAACTTTTGGATACCTTTCAATAGTCTCTTTAATAACTTTTTTAATAAACCCTGATTATTTAAATCAATCAAGCATACTACTATTTTTAAAGTCTATAATACAAAGCTCAAATGATTATGACTTTATAATGAGGTATGGATTAATTTGTATTTTAATCTTTATTTTTGGTTCAATTTTTAGCTTCATTCATATCAGCTTACAGGTCAGATTTGTAAATTCAATTATTCTAAATACTAGACAGGGACTTTTAAAAAATTATTTAAAAAACAATGTTAAATAAAACAATAAACATCAAGGATGTGTCAGGTAAATTTGAGTATTATGAACTAAATGATTATAAAAAAGAGGGATCATCCATAGTTATAGAAAATAATGCTAAAATGGTTTCTGTTCAAATTGACAGATACTCCACTATCCCATTTTATTATTTTACTTTTAAAAATAAATTTTATGGTAGCACTTCATTACAAGAACTCCTAGACAACAAGCCAGACGATTTTAAAGTTTCTCTTAATAAAAAATCTGCTCTTTTTTTTTTAAAAACAAATACATTTATAAATGACCATACGTTAGTTAATGAAATACACAGAATCCCTTATGGATGTAATTTAACTTACCACAAACACAATTATAAAGTTAAGATTACTAGACATTGGAACTTCTCTCCAGAAATGAATAACCTTTCATTTAATGATAATTTAGAACTTATCTATAACAGCTATGAGGCGGCTATGAATAAATATACAAAATCAAAAAAAGTGGCTGCAAATATATCAGGTGGCTATGATACAAGACAAATCTTAGGTTTTTTAGTAAACAACGACATGGATTTTACAGGATACACTTATGGTGTTCCAGAGAATCCAGATCAAAAAATAGCTGTTGAGTTAAGTCAAAAATATAATTTTGATTTGATTTTTAAAGAATGGAAAAATATTAATTTCTATAAAGATGATTTTGATAAAAATTTCAAAGATACTGACGGTATGCTTGCATTTCATCACTTTCATCCTTTGAATATTGTTAATGATCAAAAAAATAACAAGGAAGATGTTGTTTTGTATGGTCATTTTTTAGATTTCTTCTTACAGGCATGGAATTATCAAAAAAATTTAGAGACTGATAAAGTATCAGATAGTCTAAAATTTATTGAAAAAAGTTTTGGAAAAGCGGGACATTTTTCCATAATTTCTAATGAAGATTTTTCAGAATTGATATCGGTTGACTATAAAGATTTTTTTACTGAAATACTAAGAGATGAAATAAAAAAACTAGACTATCTACCGCCAGAAAAAATTTATGATGCTTTATATTTTGTGCATCATGGAACTCGTAGACTTCTCCCTCAAGTGCAATCTGCCTGCAAATATGTTAATTATGCAGTACCAGGCTTAAATAATAAATTTTTTGATGACACATGGAGTATACCTGGAAATATTAAAAAAAATAACTCGATAAAAGAAGCTCTCATAAAAAAGTACTATAAAAAAGTTTGCGATGTATCAATTTTATTCAACAATTATAAACTAGACTATATTGGCTCCATACCCCTATTAAGTAATTATTTTAAAATGCTTAGAATTTTAAAAAGTACAAAAGTTGGTTTATCAAAACCATATTTTGATTTTTGGGGTAAAGAAATCTACAAATTCATTGAAAAAGATTTAAAAACATGGATAAATCAAGAAATAAAGTCTAATGCAGTATTTGATTATGATTTTTTAAATAAGGACAATTATTTTAAATTTTTAAATAGTCCAGACACCAAACTATCTACATATGGAACTTTTATAACTCTAAGCAAGTTCATCAAAAGAAATTTTTAGATTACTTAGCTGCTCTTCCAATAAAGAACAATCAACCATATAAGGTATAAATGAAGCTTTAAGATTAGTAAATTTTTTTAAATGATCTTTATTTAAAGCCATAATACCTGCATGCTTATTATTTTTATTAATTACATTAATGGCATTACTTAAAATTTCTAAAACCTGATCCCAGTCTTTTTCTAAATCTAGGCCCAGACTTTGAGAAAGATCATAGTAACCCAAATATATAATATCAACATTTTTTGACTTAGATAGTTCTGATAGATTATTCAAACCTTCTTTAGTTTCAATTAGTATAATATTTAGAATGTTATTATTGGCGTCCTCTAAAGTTGTATTACTTAACTTTTTATCGTATCCGAACGATCTCACAAAACCAGAAAGACCTCTCTGACCGATTGGAGCATAATAAGCACTTTGAATAATTTTTTTGAGATCTTTTTTATTCTCAACTTTAGGTGTGATAATACCGTGTGCTCCAAGATCTAAAGCGCTCAATATTAAATTTTCTGAATTTTTAGACACTCTAATTATGGGGCTACATTTTTGTAATTCACATGATCTAATGATATCAGCAATATCTTGATTATTAAAGTTGCCATGTTCAGTATCAATAATCAAAAAATCAAAATATTTTGCAAAAATTTCAGCATAGTTTGAATTAGATATTGTTAGCCATGTACCAAAAGTACATTTGGTTTCAATTTTTTTTTTTAAAAAATTATTTATCATTTTTTATTTTTTTTCCATCTAAATAACAAATCCTCAACGCATTCAAAAAATAAAATGTCCTAAAAGAGCTATTGAGTCAATAGTATTTTTTTTACAAAATTTAAGAACTTCAGTTATATTTTCGGATTTACCAGATGTTGAAATAGCAATTAGAATATCATTTTTTTTATATAGCGCCTGAAGACCCCTTGAAAAAACCTCTTTAAAGCCATAATCATTTGCATATGCTGTAATTATTGATGTATCAGAAGATAAAGAAATCGCAGGTATACCTTTTCTATTAAAATTTGGCCTCAGTCTTACTACAAATTCTGCTGCTAAATGTTGAGCATCTGCAGCCGAGCCTCCATTTCCACATAAAAAAACTTTGCCTCCCTTTTTAATTGATTTTTATATTGTATTTATTGATTTATTTATTTCATTCTCATGTGTTATTAATTTTTTCTTTAAATTAATAGATTCTAAAATTGATTGTTCTAATTGAGACATTTTTCAATTTAATATAAATATTGTAATTATTAATTAATAAATAATGCTTTAAATACTATTTAATAACCTGTATTTACAATAATATTGTATTAATACATAAAAATAAACTCAAAATAAGTACATACGTTGCATAAAATTTTACTTAAAATACACAAATATCTATATTCACAAAAAAAAATAAAATACTTACTCTTTTTATTTTTAGGTCTTGTTGCAGTAATATTTGAAAGCTTTGGTTACATCTCTATAGTTCCATTAATAACTGTTTTGATTAATCCAGATTACTTGCACCAATCAATTATTTTAAAATATATAAATTCAATCGTGCAAAGCACAAGTGATCATGACTTTATAATGAAATATGGTGTTTTTTGCATATTTGTATTTATCTTCGGGTCAATTTTTAGTTTTATACAAGTTTCTTTACAAGTCAGATTTGTGAATTCTATAATTCTTAATACAAGACAAAAACTTCTTAGGAACTACTTGAGTAAAAATTTAAATTTTCACAAAAATAATAATACCACTGATCTTGTCTCAAAACTTTTTACACAAATTGATGAAATGGGTCAAACAGTTATTTTTGGATTTTTTGATTTTATAAACAGTACTTTTTTAGTAATAATTTTTTTAGCACTACTTAGTATAGCTGATTGGAAGCTGACTGTATCAGCATTAATATTTCTTTCATTTTTTTATTTTCTTATTGAGTTAAATTTAAAAAAAAGAATTAAAAAAATTGCCATAACACTTTATGAGTCTAATCTAAAAGCTCTAACATTTGCTACTGAGGCAATAAAATTATTTAAAGAAATCTCTCTTGAAAAACAAAAAGAATTTTTTCTAGGCAGATTTTATAATGAAATCAGTAAAATTTATCAAGCTAGGAATTTTGTTAGAATAGTTCCAAGATTTAGCCGTTTTTTAATTGAAACAGTAGGAATTGGATCAATTATAGTTTTTATACTTATTGTATACTCTAGAGAAAAAAATGTAGACCAGTTTTTAGAAACAATTATTCTTTTTTCATTATCTGTTTATAAAATATTTCCAAATTTAAACAAATGTTTTCAAATTAATGTAAATTTAAAATCGGGCAGTAAACAACTGCTAAATATTCTTAGTGATATTGAAAGTGTTAATTTAAGAAAAGTACTCAAAGTTGAAAATAATTTTTTTAATCAATCAATTGAATTAGAAAATGTTAGTTTTTTTTATGGATCAAAGCAAATAATAAAAAAAATCAACATTTCAATAAAAAAAAATAGCACTGTGCTGATATATGGAAAATCTGGATCAGGCAAAAGTACTATATGTGATATTATTAGTGGTCATTTGGAGGTTAAAGAAGGAAAAGTATTACTTGATAAAAATCCGATAAACCTCTCTGAGTATCAAAATATTCAGAAATATTATGGATATATAGGACAAGAACCTTTGATGTTAAATGAAGATTTTTATAAAAATATTTCTTTACAAGAAGATTGTAACAAAAAAAGAGTGGAAGATGTAGCCAAGATAGCCCGTGTTGATGAGTTTATTAATAATAAACAAAATAAATATAATGAAATAATTTCTGAGAATGGGAAAAATCTAAGTGGGGGCCAAAAACAAAGAATATCTATTGCTAGAGCGCTGTACTTAAACCCAGAAATATTAATAATTGATGAAGGAACGAGTAATATAGATTCCACAACAGAAAAAGAAATTTATGAACTAATTTATAAAAATTTTACCTCAAAGACTAAAATTATTATAACACATCATTTAAATGAATTTATAAAATATGACTATTGCTATAAAATTACCCAAGGTGAGGTTTCCTATCATGGGGAAACAGCTATTTAATTAGTTGATAATAATTTTCAAGAATTTTTGAACTATTTAGATTGCCACCATAAACATACTCTTGAATAAAGATATTAGTTTTTTCTTTAACATCTTGTTTTATCATTACATCTTTTTTAAAAGAATGTAGAGAGGAAATAACTTGTCTTAAATTCACACATACTTCTGCAAAACCATGTTCTTCATAAAAAATTTTAAAGTTCAGTTTATCTTTCAAAAAAAATCTTGGTAAAATTATTTTTTTATAAGATAACATTGCTTCAATTAAAACGCTAGAATAGGTACCTATAATAACATCGCTATGTTCAATAAGAATTTTTGTTGGTGTTGATATATCAATTGAAAAATTTGAAAAACTATCTTTTTTAAATTGTTTATTTTTCATTGCTATCTGGCTAGATAAAAATATTCCTCTGGGATGAGCCTTAACAATAAGTTCAATAAAAGATAATTTAGAAACATGTTCTATTAACTTTTTTTTTTCATAATTATCGTCATAAGCACCATCAATATATAAAACTTTTAATTTTTTATCTATTACCATTTTTTCTGAAAATTTTGCATTTATATTGTAAATAGATTCTAAAAAACTAACATTTTCTTGAGAAAACCTCGCAGAACCTAAATTTTTAATTTGCGAAAAACCAATACCACAACTATTAAAGACTGATTTCATTTTATTCGATGTTACTACTATGTTTGGATAAAAATTTTTTAATTTTTTTGATTTTAAATTATCTATATCTTCTTTTCTTGTGAACATGTGACAAGTATGAGGAACTAGAGTAATATCAATTTTCTTAGCCTTGCATATGTTTATAAAAGATTGTGGTCTAATATAATTAAAATAATAAGAGTCATCCAAAACTAATGAGGTAACATCAATTTTATTAATTATATTATTTGCCCATTTGTCATTAAAAAAATATTTTTCAAAAAATGTTTTTGAACTAAAAATTGTTCTTTTTAGAAAACATATTAAAATTAAAAAATATAGATTAAAGAAATTGTTACTTTTTTTAATATTTTCTAAATTTTTAAAATTAACTTTTTTATACTTTGCGGAAGATAAAAAATTGATTAACCAATCTATAAGAAACCTTTGACCTTTGACGTTGTAAACATCATAAATAATTAAATTATTCTTATAATTATTATTTAAAAAAATTATTCTAGGATCAGAATTTAAATCAAGATTAATTTCAAAATTTAAAACAGTAATAGATTCTTTTTTTTTTAGAAAATAATGTATTAATGGAAAAATATGATCTAAATCTGGATAATCTCTTATAATGAATGTAACCATTTTATTTAATAAGTTCGAAAAATTTGTTTAAGGAGTTAAAAATGAGCTCATCATTTGGTTTTATTTGTTGTTCATTGTTATTTTCGTCATTTAAAAATAAATATCCGTCTAACATTGAATTTCTTATATTTAAGGCAAAATTTAAATTATCGTATTCAATTTTTTCAGTAGCTTTATAAAGTTTAATTTTATTAATTGCTCTACTTATATCTTTTGCTTCCTCAATGCTAAATACGCTCTTAAAATTAAAATAAAAATGTTTTCCAAAAACAAGACATGGAGTATTATACATAATGCATTCAAAAACAGCGGTACCTCCTCCCGTAGCAATAAATTGTGATTTTTTTATAAAATCAATAGAATCTATGTTTAGTGGACAAATTTTTACATTATCAATTTTTTTAAGTTCTTTAAAAAACTTTAACGATCTAAACCTAGAATTAATACTCTGAGAAGGATGTTCTTTTACATAAATTTTATAATCATCTGGAAGTAATTTTGATAAAGTTGAAATTAAATCAATAAAACTAATTTTTTTATTATTTAATGAGTAAGTTGAAAGTTCGGGCTCTACTTGCAAAAACACACCTACATATTTGTTGTTTAAACTAACCTTCTCTTCAATAAAATTTATAAAAAAAAATTTTCTTAACTTTGTATATGAATAAAAAATAATATTGTCTAAAATTGGAGGAAACCTGTTATAAAAATAATTTTCTTCTGCGGTACTTGAGTAATATATTTTAGCTCTATTAAAAAAATTAACAAATTTTTTTTTTAGAAGTACTTTTTGAAAAAGTTTTGCCTGTTTCTCATATGGTGCAATTTTATTTATTGATAATGTTTCATTTTTAAATACTTCTACTTCTGTTTTTGAATATTTCTTCAAAATTTTTTCATCAAAGAAAGGATAAGAAAAATCTTTATGATCTAAAAAAACAAATTTTTTTTCAAAATATAGACCTTTAAAAAAATAATATGCACAATTAAATTTTTCACATAAATTCCAAAGTATTTTACTACCTGTGCCCCCAGAGTGCTCGTGAATAATTATATTAGGTTTAAAAACATCAAATATCATACTATAAAATTTATAGTTTAAAATTGCTCTTTTTTTTGACATTTCTATTCTTTTTTTTGAAGATAAAATTGGGTGAACGTAGTATTTAGCATAAGACTGAAAACTACGATCCAACTCATCTAATGTGAGTCCTAGACTCTTCTCTATCATTTCAAACTCATTAATGTCTATTTTTTTATAATTTTCTAAATAAAATTCCTCAAAACAATAAATATTTTTTATAAAATAAAAAGTTTTTTTAAGAATTTTTTTATCCTTTAGAGAGGCACAATGTAAAGCATATAAGTTTGGGTTTTTAGAAGTGATCTTTTTTAACGAATTAGATAATGTGGTTATCTGATAGTTGTCAATGTTAATTAAAAAATTTTTTTCCATTAATCTAATTTAAAATAAAGATAGAGTATATTTGTTTGTTATTTTATAAAAAAATCATCACTTTCATTGGCCATAATAAGATTTAGCACCATGCTTTCTGAAAAAGTGTTTTTTTGCTAGATCGTTTGAAATTAATGATTTTTTATTGTTCATTAGAATTTGAGTTTTATATGCCATCTCTGCAATATATTCTAATCTTTCGGCATATAAAGTTGCCTCTTCTATATTTTTACCCATAGTGATTGGACCATGGTTAGCTATCAACATACCACAAGTAAATTCTTTTCTTAAAGCATTAACTATTTCTTTACCAATATTTTTTTCATAATCTTTAATTATTTGTTTTTTAGATAGTTTTTTTGTTATTGGAATATCCTTGTACCAATAATCCGAATGTGTGGTTCCTAAATTTGGTATACTTCTGCAGGCTTGTGCCCAAATCGTTGCATATTTAGAATGTGTGTGAACAATACAATTTACATTTTTAAAATTCTTATAAATTTCAAGATGAAAATTAGTGTCAACTGATGGTTTTAATTTCCAATTAAAAATTTTTTTTTTATAGAAATCAGTGGATAATTTCTATGATCTATTTTTTTTAAATTAACTCCGCTAGGTTTTATAGTGAACAGATCTTCGTTAATTCTTAAACTTAAATTACCAAAATTTTGAAAAATTAAATTTGATTTTGAAATTTTTAAATTACTTAAATGACATCTTTTTTTTTGTAAATCAAACATTGTTAATTAAAAATATTAACTAGTGTCTTTCTATTTTTTTGAACTTTCTTGTCAACATACACGGAGTCGCCTTTGATATAACGTGTGGCTATTTCCTCAAAGATTACTCCTTTTTTAGTTCTAAACGAGTGAATTAGACCTTTTTTTACAGTGTAAACATCACCTTTTTTTATATTTATTTTTTTATTTCCTACTTTAATTTCTAAATCACCCTCTAATATTAGATAAGTTTCAGTTTTTTTTCTATGATAATGATTAGGGTAACTTTGGTTTTTAAACATCATCACAAGTATCTTTGAATATTCTTTATTTATCACATGAAATAAAATAGCACCTACTTTGAAAAATTTATCTATTCCATAATGATGACTAATTTCAATTTTAGAGTCTTTTGGAATTATAAGATTTGAACGATTAATCTTTTGATTAACCATATTACTAATGAAAAATCGTTTATCACTTATTTCTGCAAATTTACTATCTTCCTTAAGGTTTTTTAACATTAGCGGTTCATCTTTTAGTATATCCTTTTTTGCGTAGAATTTGTTAAACATCCCTAATTCTTTAGCAACTAGCTGATTTTTTATATTTGGCATAGCTAAATACATATTTTTTTTGATTAATAAAGTTCCTTTTTTTATATTAGCTTTAGCATACGCACCTCTGTGTAGAATTCTTAAATCAGCAATTTCTTTATTAGAAAAATTTTTTCTTTCTTCTTTAAATTTACCTAAAGAAGCATAACTTTGTTGAGCAGAATCTAGCCATTTACCAATCATCTCTGGTGTTGCTGAATAATTGTTAATATCATATTTTTTATTCTTTAAGCCAACATGTTTTTCAAAAATAGATGCACCTTTTGCTATGGCCATTGAGATAGCAGTGTAATTATCAGGCCTTTCATGAGTAGAATATCCAATTTGTAAATTTGGATATCTATTTCTCAAATATTCTATTTGATTTAAATGAAGATTTTGATCTGGTGTAGGGTATTCACCCACACAATGCATAAAAGAAAAGTCTTTTTTTTGATTTTTAAAAAAAGAATACACTTTGTCAATTTCTAATTCTGAAGCTCCTGCTGTTGAGGCTATTACTTTTTTTTTGAATTTTTTAACACTATCTAATAAATACCAATCATTGAAAGAACAGCTTGCTATCTTCAAGATATCAATTTTTATATCTATTAAGTATTTTGTGGCTACCTCGTCCCATGGTGTACACATTGATATAAAATTATTTTTTTTAATTTCTTTTATTAATTTTAAGAAATCCTCACCCAATCTTGTTTCGGTAAATCTTTTTATTAATTTATGATCTTTTCTATCGATGTGATCTTTGTGAAAAAAACTATCATCTCTTAATTGAAGTTTTACAGCAAAATTAAATTCACTAAATTTATTTGTTACTTTTTTTAATTCTCTGATAATTTTAATACCATGTGATAAATCACCCATGTGATTATTGGCCATTTCAAAGACAAAAAGAGGTTTTTTCATATATTTATAAAATTATTGTTTTATAAGTAACAGTATGCATACCAAAAAACAACTATTAGTTATTATTCCAGCAAGGTCCAAAAGTAAAAGTTTAAAAAATAAGAATATAAGAAAGCTAAATGGACATCCATTGGTTGCATATAGTATAGAGGCTGCAAAAAATATAATTGAAAAAAATAAAGTAATTCATCTATCAACAGATTCCAAAAAAATTTTAAAAATTTGTAAAAAATACCATTTTTTTGATAATGATTTAAGACCAGGAAGATTGTCTAAAGATTTTTCATTAGATATTGAGTTCTTAAATTATACACTAAACTTTTATAATGATAAAAAAATTCTATTTGAGTATTGCATTATATTAAGACCAACTAATCCATTGCGAAGAAAAGCTCTTTTGAATAAATCATATAAGTTGTTCAAAAAAAATAAATTTGACTCTTTAAAAACTATCTTTAAAGCCCCTAAAACTCCCTATAAAATGTGGCTTAAGAAAGGAAAACTTATAGAATCTATTATTAAAGACAAAAAAAATGAAATTTTTAATTACCCAAGACAAAAGTTAAGACAAGCTTATTGTCAGACAGGTACTGTAGAAATAGTAAGAATTAATTTCAAAAAGAAATTGAAATTTTTTTCTGGTAATAAAATTATGGGATTAAGTGTTTCTGAACCAGAGTCAGTTGATATTGATGATATTAAAGATTTAAAATTATCTAATAAAGAATTAAAAAAAGGAAATTTTATAATACCACAACTAAAATAAAGGGTGCTTTAAATTAAAAGTACATAATTTCAAAATTAAGGCTATCTCTGAAAAAATTAATTAAAAATTATCTACTTTTATTTGATAATTTTTTTCAACAACTTAACATCTTCCATTGTATTTATATCTATTGACTCAATTTTATCTGTGATTATACCTAAATTTCTATTTGAATAAATTTTTTTTGTTTTCTTAAAATTCTCTATTCTGATTATATAAATCAGACCATTCTCATAAAATCTTAATTTTCTATCTTGTTGTCTTCTTGGTAATTTATCATTTAATCTTTTGTAATAACTATTTCTTTTCTCCCAAAAATCCTCTCTTGTTTCAGTGAATGATATAATTGTATCTATTTTTTTTTCATTTTTTTTTGACAAATCTATTGCTTTTAATATAGTCTTTTTTTCTCTTAAGGGGGATGTGGGTTGCATTAACAAAATCCATTTATAGTAATTGTGTACCTTTTTATTATTTAGTAAATGTAAGAGTGCTTCTTCAATTTTTGACTTATTTTTTGATATATTCTTTGGCCGTTTAATACAATTAAGAGAATATTTTTTTGAAATATTAAAAATTTTTAAACTATCAGTGGTGACATAAGTTTGTTTTTCTATTTTTAAATCTTTAATTATGCCAAATGAATACTCAATCAGAGTCTTATTTTTAATCTTAATTAGGTTTTTATCTTTAATCCTTTGTGATCCAGCTCTAGCTGGAATCACAACTAAAATATCATTTGGAAACTGCATTATTGTTTTTTCAATAGTTCTCTAAAAACAATTAAATCTTTTATTTCAAAATTTTTGTTTACCACAGGGATTAAGTTAAAATTATATTTTAAGAAGTATTCTAAGGCAGTTTCTTTATCACTTGTTTCTAAGTATTTAAAATTTCTATTATAATGATTTTTAATTTCAGAATTAATTTGTGATCCATTTATGATTGCTTTTAGTATGTCTCCCTCTGATAAAGTGCCTTTTACTTTTCTGCCCGAAACCACGAGCACTTCTCTTGAATTATTCAATAAAATTTTTTGTATTGCATTTAAAAAAGTTGAATTTTCTTCAACTGTAAATTTTAATAATATGTTATTCATGGTCAGTAAGTTATCTTCTTTACAATTAATTTATCAGTTATTTTAGTTTTATTAAGTATATCGATTATTTTTTGAGATGAATTTCCTTTGCCATAAGGATTTTTTACTTTTTTAATCCTTTCTTTAAATTTTTTAGATAAACCAATTTTTATTTTTTTTATAATATCTTCTGTTTTATTATTTGAATTTATAGTCGAAATTGCCTGCATTCTATTATTTTGTCTTTTTCCAATATTTATTGTAATCTTTTTAAAGCTAGGTGCCTCTAGTATTCCTGAGCTTGAGTTTCCAACTATTAATTCACTATTCTTTAATAAGCTAAGGTAATCCTCTCTGCTAAAATTATTGAAAATATAAGTTCCTACTTCCCTGTTTTCTAATATTTTATTTTTTACAAATGAGCTCCCTGCATCATTATTTGGAAGAATCCAAATTTTATTCTGCTTAAATTTTCCTAGTGCTTCTATCAAATTGTGTGTATTTTTTTGAGTCTTTAAAAATTCTTCTGTTACTGAATGAAAAACTACTAAAAAGTATTTTTTAATATTTTCTAATTTATGCTTGTTTTTAAATTTTTTAAAATTTGTTATTTTGTTATTTTTTATTTCATCTAGTTGAGGTGCGCCTACATTGAAGATTCTGAATTTTTCCTCACCATTCCTAAGCAATCTATTATAGGCATCTTTATTTGCGGCAAAATGAATATGTGCAAATCTTGTGATGGCATGTCGGGCTGTTCCATCAATATTACCTGATCTCTCTCCAGCTTGAATATGAGCAACTGGGGTGTATGTATATGCTGCATTAATTGCTCCCATTAATTGCTCCCCTCTATCTCCAGCTAATATCAACCAACTTGGCTTTTCTCTTTTTAAAGTTTCATTAAAACTTAAACCAAATAAACTCAATGATTTTGCCATTGAATAGTGCGTGTTTCCTTCTAAAGCCATTTCAATCTCATCAATAACATTATATTCATTATCTTTTATTTCTTTTGATAAATTTCCATGATTTTCTAAGAGAACCATATTAGTAAGGCAGATTCCATATTTAATATTTTTTTTTCTACAGATATCTATTATCGGTCTTATATAACCCCATTCTCCTCTTGAACCGCATAAAAATAATAGGCTCATGTAATATCTTCCCATCTTAGCAAAGAATTTTTTGAAATTTTCTTATTAGTTTTTTTTCCAATAATTTTTTCCATTTCAAATGAAGGTATTCCTGTCCCTGGTCTTTTAGACCAAATCATATCCTTAGTTATTATTTGATTAGATTCAATATTTTTAACAGATACAATCGATCTAAAGGCCCACTTTCTTATTTCTTTTTCATTAGTATGTACTTTTTTTTTATCTCCTAACGCTTTTTCTATATCTCTTATTTGTTGAATCATTTTTTTTAATTCACTAAAATCAATGGAAACATCATCATCTGGGCCCTTTAATGACTTATCAAGTGTGACGTGTTTTTCTATAATTCTTGCACCAAAAGCTACTGCCACAATGGAAGAATAAATATCAGAAGTATGATCTGAATGTCCTATAAAAATATCTTGATATCTTGAAATCATTTTTGGAATTACTTTTAAATTTAAATCTTCATATAAAGTTGGGTATTCACTTATACAATTTAAAAGACAAAAATTTACATTAGTTTTTTTTAAAGCAAAATATGTTCTATCAATTTCTTCGAATGTGGACATTCCTGTTGAGATTATTAAACTTTTAGCAAATTTAGCTATTTCTAATAAAGTTGGAATGTCTGTCATTTCACCAGATCCTATTTTAAATTCTGTGCAACCAATAGAAAATAGCTCTTGAGCAGCTTTTAATGAAAAGGGGGTGCACAAATATATGATTCCAATTTTTTCACAGTGCTCTTTCAATTTTTTATGGTCAGAAAGTTTTAAAGCATTTTTTTTTAGAAAATCATAAAGTGGTTCACTAAAGTTTGATGAAGATGGGCTGTCTTTTAACATTTCTTCATCTGGTAGGTGATGTTGAAATTTTATACAGTCTGCTCCTGAAAGTTTAGCTGATTCTGTCATCTTAATCGCATTATCTAAAGAGCCAAAATGATTATCACAGCCTTCAGCAATGATAAAAGTTTTTTCTTCTGAGATAGTATAATTAGAAATTTTTATTTTTATTTTCATTCTGTTTTTTTAACTTACATTTTATAGTCAAGAAGTTTTCTAATATCATACAATACTTTTAGTTCTTGGTTTTGTCTAAAAAAAAACCCTAGTTCTTACACCAGGGTTTATAAAATAAGTCATACAATATTTAAAATCACTTTAAAAATTTTTTTCAGTGCATAAATCAAGCCAATTGAGCTATTAGTACTGGTCAGCTACACGCATTACTGC
>MDTF01002115.1_pt1 | contig 18391 bp, 10 predicted proteins | sample 811191 | NCBI WGS metagenome assembly MDTF01 (sample SAMN05326649, study PRJNA326480) | marine metagenome | isolation source: seawater | place: Southern Ocean | collected 2011 | reverse complement strand
TGCATGGGATCATGTTGAAGGAACTCTGAAAACCTATTACGGACATATTAGTGTATTAAGATAAAAGAGTACCAATAATTTTAATGCAAAAGGCCAACTAATTAATCAGTTGGCCTTTTGCATTAAAATTTGTTGAGTATAAAATTTGTTTTAAAAAAAAGACTTGTACAATTTATGATTTATAGATTGTGAATCTTATCATTTTTAAAATAGGTATTATAAATTTGATGCCTTATTTAAGGCTTCTGAAAATACGTTCAAAGTGTTGCAGTATTTATTGATAGTATGTTGTTAAAATTTACGATCTCTTGAAATAGAACGTGTTTTAAAACTTAATCCAAAAATATGTACGTGTGCATAATAACTAGATAAACTATACAATCAAAAGGGAACTGTGAAAAAAACACTTAAAGGTACCTCATGTTTTTTAGAACTTTGTCTTAAAACAGATGTGCCAAATTAATTAATAAAATCACAAGCAACCAGATGTCCGTTTATAATAAAATAGACATTGATTGTTGTTGCAGTTTATAGTGTGCTTTTAGTAGTGATTAATTCATCAACTTCCATTTGCTCCCCGCACTTGTAAACGTCTAGAAGTTTAAGTGTATCTCTTTCAAGAACAACAAAGTCTGCATAGTATCCTTTCTTGATATAACCATACTCGTTATCAATACCCATAAATTCAGCAGGGTATCTTGATGACATTTTTAATGTTTCAGCTAACTCAATGTTTGCCTCATTAAAACAGTTTTGAACAGAATCTAGCATTGATACTGCTGAGCCTGCAAGATTACCAGTTTCTGTTAAGTACATTCCGTCTTTGAAGAATATTTTAAATTCATCAATCTCGAAGGAGTCAACTGGGTGTTTAACAAAAGATGCGTCTGAAACTAAAAACAGTTTTTCTCTTTTAGCTTTCTGAGCAATTCTAAGCGCAGCGTAATCACAATGAATACCATCAACTATAATTCCTCCATAAACTTTGTCATTAGAGTCTAAGAAGGCACCAACTAAACCAGGAGCTCTACTTGTAAACTGCGACATTGCATTATAAAGGTGTGTAACTTTAGTTACTCCAGCTTCAAAAGCATTCATTGCTTGTTCATATGTACAGTTACTGTGTCCTGCAGAAACGGGGATACCTGCTTCAACTAACATTTTAATATGTTTTGTCGAAACAACTTCTGGTGCACAAGTAAATAATTTGATTACACCTCTTCCAGCTTCTATAATTTTTTCAATTTCGTAATCAGTTGCTTCTCTAACAAAGTCTAAAGAGTGTGCGCCTTTTTTTTCAGGATTAAAAAACGGTCCCTCAACGTGTATACCAAGAACTCCATTTTTAGGGTCTTTCATTAACTCTTTTCCAACTGCACATTGTGCAATTATATTATCAAGAGAAGTGGAAATTAAGGTCGGTAGGAGTGCAGTAGTACCAAATCCTAAGTGCGCTTTATTTGCTGCAATGTAATTATCAATAGAAGCCTCTTGCGTATAAAAGGCACCACCACCACCATTGACTTGAAGGTCAATGAAGCCAGGAACTAAAAGTGCTCCTTTTAAATCGGTGATATTATTATAACCTGTAAGATTGCTTTTGTGAACAACCTTAATGATTTTACTACCTTCTACTACAACGGCACGATTCCCGATAAAAGTTTCACCATTAAATATTGAGCAATTTGTAAATACTTTTGTCATTTTGTTCCTTTTTTCCTTGCCTTTAATTTCCGATTAATTCCTTTAAGATTCAAGTTTAAAATACAATTCTTAGATAAAAAATCGATTTGCAAAGATGCTAAGAAATATAATAAATACCAAAAATTACAATCATTGTTTTCATAAGATTTATTTTAAGCTCTTTTGCTAACTTTTAACCTTAGTTATTATGGAATATTTACTCTGAATTTAATTGTTGTTGCATTTTATTGCTGTTTGATTAATAAATATAAAACTGAAATATCAGATGTATTTTTATTATCATAATTGTTTTCTAAATACTGGTGAGGTAATTTTTTATAAAAATTAATTATATTTTGTTGTTCAGATCTTGTATCGAGTGGTTTTATTTTTTCGGGTAATAATAGTGCGTTTTTATTTTGTACTTAAATAAGTGAAATTAGAGTAAATCGAAAACTAATAAATAAGGAACTGATCGTAATATTTCCTTTTTTTAGTTTCATGCCTTCAATAAACTGCTTTTCAGTTATAGTATTATTTTAAACTACAGTTCTAAAACTACAAAGGCACTGTTCATATGAACAGTGCCTTTGATAATATGAGTTTTAATATTATATCACTTTTTTTGTTTCGTTTGAATCTCATCAATCTTTTTCTGCCATCTAGATTTTGTCATTGGCTTACTCATCTGATTTTCTATTTTTTCTAGAATAGCTTTTTCGTCAATGATGAACTTCTTAATTGTTATTGTTTGAGCTATTGTTATTACGTTGGCTAAGAAGTAATAGAAGCTTAAACCAGCAGCATAATTATTAAACATAAACAACATGAAAATAGGCATTAAGTTCATCATTAATTTCATGTTCTTCTGAATCGCTTCTTGCATTTCACCACCACCAGATTGTGAAGGAGTCATCTGCTGATTAAATCTCATGTAAAAGAACATAGAGACAGCCATGAATAACGTAAATATACTTATATGAGACCCGTAAATAGGGATTTCAAAACCCAACTGGATATAATCGTCAACTGAAGATAAATCATCCGCCCAAAGAAACCCTTCATGTCTTAGTTCAATAGCAGAAGGAAAAAGTCGGTACAAGGCAATTAATATTGGCATTTGTAAAACTGCAGGGATACAACCAGCTAAAGGGTTAACTCCCGTTTGCTTATATAAAGCCATAGTAGCTTGCTGTTTCTTCATTGGATCTGCATTCTTATTATCTTCATTAAGCTGCTCCATACGGGGCTTAATAATTCTCATTTTAGCAGAACTTAAATAGTTTTTATAAGTAATTGGAAAGAGTAATAACTTAATGGCGAACGTTAAAAGAATTATTCCTAATCCTATTGAAACACCTAATGAACTTACTAACCAACGGAATAGTGGGTAAAGGAAATATTCGTTTACAACTCTAAATATACCCCAACCTAAATTAATTTCATCTTCTAATTCTAAGTTTCCGTCTTGTATAGCAGAAAGAACATCATAATCGTTTGGTCCGAAGTACCATTGGAAGTTGTAGTTGTTTGAGGTAGATGTATTGAAAGGAAGTGGAGCAGATACTGAATAGTTTTTTAGATAGGAACTATCTTCATCAGTATAACTTATTTTCATATCAGGATATGTTAATCCTTTTCCTTCTACGATTAAAATAGTGGAGAAAAACTGTTGTTTAAATGAAATCCAGTCCGTAGGGAATTCCGCTTTTTCTTCATCATCAGTAGTTTGTTCACTTAACCAATCATAACCATTTTCTTGAGAATGCCAGAAAACAGAGGAGCCTTGCCGCTCAATTTTAATACTCTTTTCAATAGAAGCTGGTTTTTGGAACCAATTAAAAGTCAATCCATCTTCTTTAGATTCAATCATTCTTTCTAAACCAGAAAAGTTGATTTTAAAATCCACTAGGTAATCATTTGATTTTAAAGTGTAGGTATAGGATATATAACCTCCTGTGCTTGCTTTAAGTCTAAAAGATATACTTTGAGTCTCATTTTCTTTTGTAACGTTTAAACTTTTTACATCTGGAATGAATTCAAAAAAGCTCGTGTTCTGAGGATTGTTTTTATGGTTAAATAAAAGATTTTGTCCATTACCATTGCCTTCAAAAATCACCAATTCACCTTCTTTGTCTTTGGAGTAATCATCATAAGATCTAAAGTCTTTTAGAATTGCTTTAGAAACAAAAGCACCATTAGAATTAATTATTAACTTGATTTTATTGTTTTCAATAATATATTCCTTTTCAACTTTATTAACTGAATTAGCAAAAATACCATATCGCTCAGTTAATTGACTATTCTCTTGTTGAATACGTATGCTATCTTCTTCTGTTAAATTACTATTTTCTTTAATAGGAGCAAGCTTTTCAGTAACAGACTCAATTGTATTTGAATCAACTTTTACAACATTAATTTCATTTTTTTGGATTTGGTTCTCTTCTTCACTAGAACTTAGCGCAAAGAATCCCAATACGATTCCCACTATTAATATCCATCCAATTAACTGATTCTTATCCATCAATATTTTTTTTTATGTTAAGCGTTTTCTAACGCAGCTTTTATAAATCCAACAAATAAAGGATGTGGATTTGCTACTGTACTTTTGTATTCTGGGTGAAATTGAACACCAATAAAATAAGGGTGATCTGAAATTTCAATTATTTCAACTAATCCTGAAGTTGGATTAACTCCTGACGCGACCATACCTGCCTCTTCGTATTGATCTTTGTATTTACTATTAAACTCAAAACGATGGCGGTGTCTTTCTGAAATTTCTAAATTTCCATATGCTTTTGCCGCAATTGAGTCTGCTGTAAGTATACAAGGATATGCACCTAGTCGCATTGTTCCGCCTTTGTTTGTTATTTTTTTCTGCTCTTCCATCAAATCAATAACAGGATGTTTTGTTTGATCATCAATTTCACGAGACGAAGATTCTAGGTTTAAAACATTTTGCGCAAATTCAACAACTGCACATTGCATTCCTAAGCAAATTCCGAAAAATGGAACTTTCTCTTCTCTTGCGTATTTAACTGCGGCTAATTTTCCCGCTATACCTCTTTCACCAAAACCTGGTGCAACTAAAATACCTTGAAGTCCGCTAAGTTTTGTTGCTGCATTAGTGCTATTAATACTCTCAGAGTGAATCCATTCCACTTCAACTTTACATTCATTTGCTGCACCAGCATGAATAAATGCTTCAGCAATAGATTTATAAGAATCTTTGAGCTCAATATACTTTCCTACTAATCCTATTTTAACCGAAGTTTTAGGGTTTTTTAATTTTGAAAGAAAGTTTTTCCAAGTATTTAAAAGTGGCTTTTCAGCTACAGGTAATTTTAATTTTTCTAAAACAACAGTGTCTAAACCTTCTTCCATCATTAATAATGGAACATCATATATTGTTTCAACATCTAGAGAAGCAATAACAGCCTTTTTTTCAACATTACAAAATCTAGCAATTTTATCTCGTAAATCATGTGGTATTTCACGGTCAGCCCGACAAACTAAAATATCTGGTTGTAAACCATATTCTAATAATTGTTTTACCGAGTGCTGAGTGGGTTTTGTTTTTAACTCACCAGCAGCAGCTAAATAAGGTATAAGTGTTAAATGAATTACTAGACTGTTACTTCCTAGTTCCCATTTTAATTGACGAACAGCTTCTATGTAAGGAAGCGATTCAATATCACCAACAGTTCCTCCGATCTCCGTAATTACAACGTCATATTTACCATCTTGTCCAAGAAGCTGAATGCTTTCTTTTATTTCGTTAGTAATATGAGGTATGATTTGAACAGTTTTACCTAAATATTCTCCTCTTCGCTCCTTGTTAATTACATTTTGATAAATTCTACCGGTCGTAATATTATTTGCCTGCGAAGTGTTATCATTTAAAAAACGTTCGTAATGTCCAAGATCTAAATCTGTTTCGGCACCGTCATCCGTTACGAAACATTCACCATGCTCATAAGGATTTAAAGTTCCAGGATCCACATTTAAATATGGATCTAGTTTTTGAATTGTTGTTGAGTATCCACGAGCTTGTAAAAGCTTTGCTAGAGATGCTGAAACTATTCCTTTTCCTAAAGAAGAAGCAACTCCACCGGTAACGAAAATATATTTAGTATTAGACATTCATATCCTGTTTTTAACAACTACCAAAATTACTAAGAAAATAGCGCGTGTGAAAGTTTAATAGAGACTATTTATTATAGTTTTCAACATGTAATATTGGACTTAGAATAATAATCTAGAGGGAATTCTTTGATTGTAAATTGAATAGCTTTAAAACGTACCGATATTTAATGTTTTAAAAATTTACTTCTGTAGATATTTCCATTATCATATATATGAATTAAGTACATTCCTGCTTTATAGTTGGATATATCGATATTGGAATCTAAAGTTGTCTTGCGATTAATTATTTTACCTTCTTGTGAATAAATTGTAATCTTTTTATTTTGCTCAGATAAACCTGAAAAATTTATAATATTTATAACGGGGTTAGGGTAGAGGTTTAATTTTTTTACGTTTATCTCACTATTTCCAATCGGAAATCCGCCAGTTATGGTTTTGTATATTTTTCCATTTGCTCCACATGTAAAACCTATTGTGTCGTTAACAAAGTGAATACTATTAAGGTTGTTTACAAAATCTAAATCCCAATTTTTCCACCCCGGATTTGTAATCAATAGTGTTTGATTGAATCCTACAACGTAAAGGTTCCCGCTATAAGACAGATGAATATCTTTTAGTAAGTCTATAGTTTGACCAAAATCAATTATTTGCTTATTTGAAACTAACATACTTTCGGCACTAAACTCTGCATACAAACCCATAGAACCAACCATTGCTGCTTTAGAATTGTTTATTTTTTCAATAGCATTAAAGGAATTAGAGCTGTTAATTCCTTTGTATAACCAGTTCAACCCAGCATCAGAACTTGAAAGTACATATCCTTTAGCACCAATAGCAACAGCTAATGTGTCGTTAACAAAAACAACATCATTCATAACATAAACAGAAAACCTCCCAAGAGTATCCCAGGAAGCACCGCTATTTGTCGTTCTGAAGATTGTTCCGTTATCACCAACAGCAAGACCAATTGTACTATTTAAAAAATCTATACCATTTATACCAACGGATTGAAGCTTTGTGTTTGTCCAAGATACACCACTGTTTATCGTTTTAAATATAGAACCAGTTGATGTTGTAAAGTAACCAATTGATGCATTAATAAATAAAATTGAAGTGATATTATCTGATGTTCCAGACACAATAGTTTTCCAGCTTAAACCACCATCAGTTGATTTTAATAATGCTCCATTTGATCCAGCACAAAATCCAATATTTCCAATAAATTCAATTGAAGTTAGATTTTCTGTTAATGGCGTATAAATTTCTTCCCATTTAGCATGAGAAAATAAACTGATTAAACAGGTGATTAATAATAGTTTATTTGCTTTCATTTTGGGGTTTAATTTGATTTGAACCAATTATTTTAAAGGTAATTCTTCTATTTAATTTTCTGTTTTCTTCGGTGTCGTTTTTAGCGATAGGTAATGTCGCTCCATAACCTTTTGTTGATAATCTATTGCTGCCAATATTAAGTTCTGCTAAATAACTAACCACTGCTTTTGCTCTGTTTTCTGAAAGTTTATTATTTGCGTCATTTGTTCCTTGATTGTCCGTATGCGCTCCTATTTCTATAATGAAGCTAGGGTTGATGCTTAGCGTTTGAAATAAACGATTTAAAGCCGTTTTCGATACTGGTTTTAATAAGCTAGAGTTCGAGTCAAAGTAGATGTTGTCTAAAATTATTTCTTTTGTAGAATCAATTTTAGACAAAGAAAATTCCCAAATAAGTGTATCTGATTTTGAATCGTAATAAGTAGAAAACAGTGTTTTTTGATTAATAAATCCATTTTTTTGCGCTAATATCTCATAAGTTTTATTTGGAATTATTTGAAACGTTTGATTTGCGCTAACTTCTTTATCAACAGATTTCACATCTCCCGAGAGCCTAACTTTAAAAACAACTCCATTCATCTGTTCTTTCAGTGAATCACTTGTCTTAGCATTTATCGATAGATATTTTTTTCTTTCTTTTTTTACCAAATAGATATCATCTAGCCTAACATTGTCATAGTAAATTCTAGAAGCTTTTCTATTGGAAGCAATAAAAGCAGTTTCTGAACTTATTTGATTATAGTACCAATCATCCCAAGATGAATTAACAGGTAGGTCCATCCCTTTTGCTTTTTTTATTTTTCCTCTTTTTACAGGTGCTGAAAAAACATCAAATCCTCCAAATCCTCCTTTACCGTTTGAAGAAAAGTAAAAAACACTTTTTTTATCGTAAAATGGGGTAACTTCATCCAAAGAGGTATTGATATTTCTCCCTAGGTTTTTTGCCTTACCGCAAGTTAGATCTTCGATTATTTCAGTGCTCCATAAATCATATCCACCTTCTCCACCAGGTCTAGTACTTGAAAATATTAAGAATTTAGTTTCTTTTTTATCTCGTTTATTTTTTTTGAAAGACAATAATGTAGGATGAGTAGAGGTGAAGTCGTTATTAGCATCGTTTACTTCGTTATTCAATTTTATCGGTTCTTGCCAAGTATTATTTTTTTTAATAGTACAGTAAATTTTACAGATCATTTTCCCATTTACATTTTCTTTGCATTTTGTGAAGAAAAAATAGTCGCCTTTTTTATTGAAACTCCCATTTGCAGTATGTTTAAACGGTGTGTTTATAATTTCCGGAATAAACCTTTGTACTGAATCAAACGTAAAATCTTCAATTTGTTTTGTGACATAAATTTGAAAACAAGGCGCAGAATCTAAAAACTCTTTATATGTAAACGCACTATCAGATGGGATGGACGAGTAATATAGTTTTCCGTCATGTCCAAAAGGTGCGATGTCGTTGTAGACAGAATTGATCTTATTTGAAAGCCTGGTGACAGAGTAGTCTGTATTAGGAAAAGCTTTTAATGCTTTTTCACAACTTTTTATTTCGATTTTACAAATTTTACTTAACTGCGTTTTGTCGTATCCTTTGTAGGCTTTAATAAACGAAGAATAATGTTTAATTGCGATTTCATATTTTCCATCCATTTTCATTAATTGAGCAAACTTAAACTCAGCTTTAGGATAATCTCCATTTTCAATATCCATTAATTCGTAATACCATTTTGACGCTTCTTCGTAACTGAAAAGTTGTTCATGTAATTCCGCTATTTTTTTAATTACAAATTTATTAGTCTCCTCTTTTTTAATAATGTCTTTATATATTTCTAAAGCAGAATAAACTTTGCCTTCTTTTAAAAGTCCATCTGCCATCTTAATTTTAGTGCTTTTGTATTGCGCAAGAGCTGTTAATGACGTAAGAATAGTTAGTGTTAGTATCGCAAATTTTATTTTCATAACAGACGAGTAGCGGGTACAAGATATTTTTTATGTTTAATTCCTTTGTACATTCTATTTACGTAAGAAATTGAGATTTCAAATGCTCCTTTAGTTCCACTTGCAGGCGCTAATGAAGATAAATTAAGATCGTATCCGATATTAATACTCCAATTGTTATGATTCATTCCAGCTATAAAACTCATAGCATCTCCAAACCTTCCATAAACACCAAGTTTTAAGTCAATTTTTTCAACAGTTTTTCTTCCCATTTTATATAGTAAGTCTGCTCCAATAATAACATTGGCGTTTCCATTTTGACGGATAAGAATGATACTTGGATCGATCTCGATATTTGGATTTAGTGAATAAATTGCTCTTGTATGAAAATTAATTTTTGGCGCCAAAATATCCTCATTTCCGTAAAAACTTTGATTTGGAAAATTTATATGAGCAGCACTAATTCCTGCGGTAACTTGATGGCCGTACGAATGAAACCAAGTCCAAGAGACACCAATACCAATATCAGGACTAGTGATTGAGTTGTTTGCAAAATTCTCGTTACTCGAAATGTTTCCAAAATTTGCAGTTTGATATACAAATTGATTTTCAAAATTCAGCTTACTTAAATCGATGCTTTTTTGAAATGCTCCCAAACTTATTCCAGCTGTTAACAGCTGGTCTTTTTTTGCATTTAAAAAATGATGGTAACTTCCCGTAAATGAAAGTACATTTTCTACAAGTCCACCACTACCAGATCGATCATTTAATAATTGTACTCCAAGACCAATAACTTCACCGTTTAAAAATTTAGGATATATTTTGAAGTCAGCAAATAAAGCGGTGCTTTCAAATGGTACACCAATACTATTCCATTGATTTCTGTAGATTGTTCCTGCTCTGAAAGTACCATCCATATTACCACTTAAAGCGGGATTTAAATTAAGTGGTAAATCATTAAATTGAGAAAAGTGGATATCTTGTCCTTTAAGAGCAGTACTACAAATTAATAATATGATTGCGATTCTTTTTATCATCTTAATAATGAAAAGTTTCCTTTAATTTCTATTACTTCACCATCTTTATCATTTCCTTTGATATAATAAATATAGGTTCCTGTATTCTGATCTTTTCCTTTTCTTTTTCCATTCCATGATTGATCTTTATCAGTTGTTTCAAAAACAATATTTCCCCATCTATTATAGATTTTAAATTCTTGAATTTCTAATTCTCCAGCTCTTAAAATTCCAAATGTTTCATTTTGACCGTCTCCATTTGGGGAAAAGGCATTAGGAAGTTTAACAAAATTATAAGGAGCGATTGTTAGTAATGCTGTTGCGGTATCTGCGCATCCCCCTAAACTGTTTGAAATAAGTGAAACGTTGTATAATCCTTTGTTATAAAAGTTGTGTCCTGGATTCTCTGTTATTGATGATTGACTAGAATCGTCAAAATCCCATAACCAGGAATTAGAGTTTTTAGAAGTATTATTGAAAAATATTACAGGCTCATCAGCTGAATTATTAGAAGTTTGGAAGTCAAAACTTGCAATTGGCCATTTATAAAAGGGAACTTTAGTAAGGCTATCAATTGTGCATGCTCCAGAACCGTATTCAATAATATATCGAAAATCATGATTCCCATCATTTAAAATTACCGTTTGTAAAGAGTCACTACTGAAATGATTTCCATCAATAAAAAAATATACAGAATCAGAAATAAAATTATCATTTTCAAATTCAATCTTAACATCTGAAATTGATGGGACACAGAAACTTGTATTTTTAATACCTAAAATAGGTAAGGGTGCATTAAGCACTTGAATTGATTTGGAGATAGAGTCAGCGCAGCCTAACGGACTTGTTTGTATTAAAGTTACTTCGTATATACTCTCAGTTTGATAAGAATATATAGGCGAATTAGTAATTGATGAATCTCCATTTCCAAATTTCCATATGTAAGAACTTTTCAAAGTTTCTCTAGAGGTGTTTTTGAATGGTATGTTTAATAAATCACAAATTATAGAATCAGAAGTTTTGAAATTCGTAGCTATACTATCTCCTGTTATAATTGGTAATTTGGGTAATTTATAGATACATCCTTTAGCACCAATTAATTTTATATTTGGTTGAAATTCTCCTCCGGATAAATAGGTATGAGTTGTAGAATCGGTATTGTCGGAATAATTGTAATTTTTAATATATCCATCCCCGTAATCCCAAATAAAATAAACTGTGTTTTGCAGTTCGTGTTTAAAAACCACAGCATCTGGTATACAGAGTTCATTGTAATTGGAATTAACACTTCCATTTGGGCCATTTACCTCTACAAAATTAGCTTGTTTTAAAGTGTCGGAACAACCTGCATAGTTTGTTGTAATTAATTGAACGTCATAAAATCCGGGGGTAGTGAAAACATGAGTTGGGTGTTGATTATTGGAAGTAGATCCATCTCCAAAATCCCAATTCCATTTTAATACAGGTGTTAATGTGCTGTTTTTAAATGAAGATGCGAGAGGTGGACAATTTTTGTAAAGTGAATCACCTTCGAAATTTGTTTCGGGGAAACCTTCAACTTTAATTGTTTTATATTTTACTAGCGTGTCTTCACAGCCAAATATATCAATGGCATAAAGTTTAACATCAAATTCTCCAACCGAATCAAATTTATGCTCGATGTCAGGGCTAGATTGTTTAATAGTATTTATTGTCCATTTGAAAGATAGGTTTTTTCCTTCTGATTTATTTTTTAGTGCAACAACATCGTATTTACAGATAAGAGAATCTGATATAGTAAAATTAATGATAGGTCTGTTTACTGTTATTGTAGGTAGTGAAATTGAGTCATAACAACCAAATATATCAGTCACATATAAAGAGGGCGTAAACGTACCTGGATCGTTGTAAATATGATAAGGATTGTTAACTGTTAAAGAATCTGTTGAATAACCAAACCTCCACCTATAAGAATTTATTAAGGTTGTTGAAGTTGAACTGTCTGTAAAGAAAATCGTATCCCCACCACACACTTTCAAAGTATCCGTTAAACCTTTTGCTTTAACACCTTCAATTTTAATTTGCTTGCTCACCGATTTTGTATAGTAGTTGTATGATTTAATTCCATTTTGTAGGTACTGAATTCTATATTCCATTTCTAATGAAACATTAAAAACCCCCGTATCTGGGAAATTATAGTATAAACTGTCATCTGAGGCGTTATAAACTTGTATTTCTCCATTAACGGACCAAGATCTTCTTGTAACGTCACCGTATTTTGAAAAAGAGTTTTCGTCTAATAGGACTGGATTGTTACTGTAGCATTGATTGTCAACCATTTCAAAATCTATCCTAACTGAATCAATTACTATTTGATCAGCTATTGTGTTTTCACATCCAGATGTTTTATTTACAATTTTTGTGTAAATATTGTATTTATGTCCTTCTTGGAGTTCAAAGTAATTCGTGTCTTTTGTGATTTTAAATAAGGTATCAATAGATAAGTTATCTCTGCAGTATGAAAATTCGACAGAGTCATAGTTTAAGGATGCATTGAAGAAGCCAAATGTTTTAGTCGTATCACTAAACATAACTAGCGAATCTTTAACAGCAATACCGATAACAGCAATAGTAGTATCAATAAAATTACTTTTGATTACTTCAGAATAGCAATTATTATATCCAATAATTAAGTGAGTATAAAGCAGTCCTGCGTTTGGGTTTACATTATTTGTGAAAAATGTATCACCTATTAAAGTAGATTCTGTTTTGAAATCTAAATATCTATGGGAAGGGTTACTGTAATTTACAAAATTATTGTTAGATGAATAATTCTGTATAGAACTCGGGCAATTTATTGGTTTTTTTTCTTCTTGTATAAGAAGGGGATTGTTGTCTTCATAAAATGACCAACAAAAATAATTGGACTGAATATTATTTGTTGCGTAAGTTGTTTGTTCCACGAATTCAATTGAGTTACCATAACAAATTGTATCGTTTAACAATTGTTCAAAATTAGCAGCTGACGGTTTTTCTCCAGCTTTAATTGCTGCTTTGTAAATGGCCGTATCTGCGCAACCATCTTCTGTGTAGATAGTGTAAGTGATATCATAATCTCCTGGTGCATTGTAATTATGCGATGGAGATGTGCTGATACTTGTATTATTACTACCTGAGTTAGGATCGCCAAAATCCCATTTAACACTTGCTATTTTAGAAGAAAGCGTATAACTAGTATCAAAAAAAGTTAAATTAAGAGGTGAACATCCAGTGTAAATCGAATCTTGCTCATAGAAACGAGCGATTGGGAATGGTACATTTACCCAGGTGTTAGAAGAGTCTAAACAGCCAAATTGGTCTTCGGCATACAATTTCACTAAATACCTTTCTGGAGGCACATTAAATTCATGATATGGGCTGACATCATTGGAAAAAGTAGAATCTTTAAAATCCCAAAAATATATCATTTCATCTCCTTTGGAGGTGTTCGTAAAGGTTACCTCAAAAGGATCACTACATTTTGGAGCGTCATAAGTGAACGAAGGTGATGGAAGAGTATATTTTAATAAAGTTGTATCATAGCATGATTCATCTATTGTTGATGTAAGTATAATGTCTTTAACACCTCCAGAATTAAAATGAAAAGATACTTTATCACCAAACACCCTTCCTGACTCACCATTGAAATCCCATTCTAATTTAGTAAAGAAAGGAGTTGTATTTTCAACTTCAATCGTAAACTCATCGTCTCCACAGATTATATTGTAGTCGAAAGTAGCTTCGTAATTCCCAACAACTAAACTTCTTTTTATTGTATCAGAGCATCCAGTAGATTCTTCTGTTACTGCGAGCAAAACTTCTGTACTGTCGAAAGATGTGTAAGTATGAACTCCTGGTATTTCACTTGTAGAGGTTTGCCCATCGCCAAATTCCCAATAATAATTTAAATTATTTCCTGGGTCGGATTGATTTAAGAAAAGAACCTTTGCTGGGAGGCCGCATATTACAGAATCATATTCAAAATTGGCTTTAGGTTTATCAAGTTCAATTAAACTGTTTTTAGTAATATTTGATTGACAACCATTTACGTCTGTTACTTGTAAATAAACATTATATTTTTTTATTTCTGTAAAATTTGTTACTGGATTTTGAAGTATTGATATTTCCCCATTTCCAAATGCCCAATACCATTGAGTAATTGTTCCTGATTGTGGAATTGAAAGATCCGTAAATTGAGCAATATGCGGAGAGCAACCTTTCTCTTTATCAACATTGAAGTTGGGTTCAGGAGCTGCATTTACTTGAATCAGAGCAGATTTAGTTTCCACGTCTAAAGAAGTGTCATTGCTTGCTGTTAATATTACGGTGTAAAATCCAGGTTGTACATAAATAAAAGTTGGATTTTGCTCATAACTCTTATTTCCATTACCAAAATCCCAAATCCAATCAGTAGCTCCATTAGAAGAAATGTCTAAGAACTTAACAGTAAAAGGTGCGCATCCATTTGTTGAATTAACTGTAAAGTCTGCATATACTTGAGCCAAGGAAACGTTAGCGCAAAACAGTAAAAGTATTTTAATAATAAATAATCTCAAGTTATTCAGTGACTTTAAAAGTAATTAAAATTTAAAGATACAGTTTACTTTTTATTTCCTTAATAAATAGTGAATCGTTGAGAAGTCATATTACCAGATTTATCAATTATTTTAAGTAGATGATCACCTTGAGAGGGTGCTACTTTAATTTGGTGAATTGTTTCTGTTGATCCAATATATTTATTGTCAATATGCCAAAAAAGGATGGCTTCCTTTTTAACATGAGTCGCTTCGAATACAGCACTTCCTGTTTTTCCATCAATTTGAATAGGGATATGAATTTTACTATTTTTCTTTGGATATATTAATGCAATTATATTTTTACTATTTTCTAATTGACAATTTGGGTGTTTTTCCGGTAAATATTGATAATCTGGATGATGAAGTTTGTAGTAGTGTTCCATTAAAGGAGGAAGTGAAAACCACTTCTTTTGTTTCATGTTATATATATTGTAACAGTCGCTAGTTACTTGGTAGTTTAGTGTGCTATCAATATTTATTGTTGAATGATATTTACATGTTTTTAAATTTTTCATGGATAAAGGAAATGTTTTATTAATTATTTTAATACAATGCTTAGTCGCTTTAAATCCGCTTTTTTCACAAATTTTAAATTCTTTTAGATCATTAATAGGGGGAGTAAACCATGATGTTTCTGGCAGAATGTTAAATACATCAAACAGGATAGGTGCAGCTGATTTTACTCCAATAATTCCTGGCTGACCTTCACCTGTAGCGTTTCCTACCCAAACTCCTACAATATATTCTGGAGTAACTCCTATTGCCCAAGCATCTCTGTATCCAAATGAAGTACCTGTTTTCCAAGCCACTTTTCTTGAGGATGAAAATACTTTCCAATTCATATTTTCACCGGGACGCACAACTTCTAACATTGCTTGAAATGTTTGGTAAATATTACCTGCAGAATAAGGAGGTTTAAGAATTTTGTTGTGCTTTTTTTTAAAAAAACCAAATTCATGTATCGAATCTGTATATTCTTTAGGATGCATATTTAGAGTTGATGCCATTAAAGCGTAGGCTCTAGTTAAATCCCAAAGTTTGGTTTCGGCGCCACCCAGAACGAGGCTCAATCCATAATGTTTTGCATTTTTATGCAGACTTGTTATTTCTAACTCCTTTAGTTTATAATAAAACTTATTAAGTTCAACCATTTCTAAAAGTCTAACTGCAGGAATATTCAAGGATTTAGACAAGCAGATATTTGCAGGGACAGCACCTTCATATGTTTGCAGATAGTTTTGAGGAGCATATCCTTTGTAGTGTGTCGGTATGTCAGCTAGCAAAGAGGTAGGAGAAATAACACCATTATCAAAGGCCTGTGCATAAAGAAAAGGTTTTAAAATACTTCCAGAACTTCTTTCAGCATGAATTAAATCAACTGCTTCATTGTGATTAAATCCCATTCCAGTAACATTACCATTGTAAGAAATAACATTATTAGTTTTCACGTCTATTACAATTACTGCAGCATTATTAATATTATTTCTTCTTAGTTTTTTACTTTTTCTTCTTATAATCTCATTTATCTGAATTTGAGTATTTCTATTTATAGTGGTTTTTTTTCGCTTACCTTTATGACCGTTTTTTGAGATGTAATTTAAGAGGTGTGGAGCGTCTTGAGGTAATGGAAGAGGCTTTCCTGGGAGCTTTTCAAGTAGTGATAAAATGTATTCTTTTTCAGTAATTATATTAATATCTAATAATCTTTTAAGTAGTCTGTTTCTTTTAGCTAGTAATAACTTGTGATTTTTACCCGGGAATATAAGGCTTGGAGCATTTGGCAGTACAGCTAAAGTTGCACTTTGAGCCCATGTTAATTGTTGAGCGGGTTTTCTAAAGTATCTCCAAGATGCAGTATTTAATCCTACGACGTTTCCTCCGAAAGGTGCGTATGTTGAGTAATATCTTAGGATATCATTTTTATCCTCTGCAAACTCTAGCCTAGTTGCCAAAAATGCTTCACGCAACTTTTCTAAAAAAGTCCTCTTAGGATTTTTTCTCATTAGTCTAATCGTTTGCATTGTAATTGTACTTCCTCCGCTTACTATTCTTCCACTTTTAATATTTTGTTTAATAGCTCTTGCAATTGCTTTCGGACTTATTCCTAAATGCCGTTCAAAAGTCCTGTCTTCAAATTGTGTAATACAATGTTTAAATTTAATTGGAATCGAATCAATCAAAGGAAACCTCCATTGACCGTCTTTGGCGATTGTGGCACTTAGTAAGGTTCCATCAGAAGATTCTATAACGGTACTCGTAGGGAAACTGAAATACTTATTAGGCAGACAAAAAACCCAGTAAGTAGATATAATTGCAAAACTTATAATTATTGTCTTTTTAAAATATTTTTGAATTGCCTCTTTCATTGTAATGCTAATTTACTAAAGTAGAGGATTTGAAAACGATAATGTTATTATTCGTTAACTTGTTTTTATTATTAGCTAGCGTCTAATTTGAAAAAAATATAAGTAAGTCATTAAGGTTTATATAATATAAATACTCCAATACCTGCAATTAGAACACCTCCCCATAGTATAAAACCCGAAAAGGGGTAGTGCTGGATATTAAAAAACACCCCTATTAAAATAAGAGAAATCCCAATACTTCTTAATATATCTCCGATTTTTCTTGGTTTTGGAATTTCATGATCATTTTCTATCGTTTCTATAGCATCTAATATGTCACTACTATTCTTCTTTTTTTTAGGGGGAAGTAAGAAATAAATAATACTAAATACTGTCCCAGCTAAAAACAAAATAGTCGATCCTGGCCAAAGCATTATTTTAAAACATAAACCACATAAAAAAATAAGGAAACCAAATCCTCCTAAAATATTTCTCATAATAGTTAAATAAGCTGTAAATATAACTAGAAATATGAGTTGCATAAAATGATTTATAAGTTGAATTAAGTCTGAAATACAGGTGGAAAATTATTTTCCGGAGGAAATTCCTAAATCAAAAGTCAATAAGAATAGGAGTTATTAACAAAAAAATATATTATTTTATAACATCATGATCTTTTTTTTTCGTTCTCCTAAAATATTTTACTTGTTTTTTTAACCTTTTTAAATCTTTTTCATACTCTGAGTCAGAAACAACTCAACCAATTATTAATCAGATGTTTAGTGGTTTTTATTAATTGACTATTTTTCTTTATTTTATAAGTAAATTAGTTGTGATCAAGCTACATAGGGCTTTAGGAAATTTAATAAACAATACAATTGTTAATTACTTTTTAATGTAAACCCTTGTATGTATGAGCATTTGAGGTAATTTCAACTTATAGAATATTAGTATTAATTAATTTATAAATTTTATTAAGATGGGTAAATCAGAAATCGTAGATTCAATCGTTGCAAACGTTGAAGGATTAACAAAAAAACAAGCTGGTGAAGCATTTGATGCTGTTATCGATGCAATTGGTGCTGGTGTTAAAGGTGAAGGTAGAGTTGCTCTTCCTGGTTTTGGTTCTTTTACTAAAGCTAACAGACCAGAAAGAGAGGGGAGAAATCCTTCAACTGGACAAAAAATTACTATCGCTGCTAAAAACGTAGTTAAATTCAAAGCAGGGAAAGCATTAGGTGATTCTATCAACTAAGAAATTCCAATTTGGAAAAAAATAAGACTTCGAGAAATCGAGGTCTTTTTTTATGTTTTTTTTTATAGATAGTTGGTG
>MDTF01008521.1_pt1 | contig 18392 bp, 27 predicted proteins | sample 811191 | NCBI WGS metagenome assembly MDTF01 (sample SAMN05326649, study PRJNA326480) | marine metagenome | isolation source: seawater | place: Southern Ocean | collected 2011 | reverse complement strand
TTTAATATAGTTAAAAGCATTGGGTATCAAAAATGGATAAAAAAATAACATATAATAATATATGCCCTCTGATGAAAATAATGAAAATAATGAAATTATACAAAAAGGAGGCGAAGGAATGGGCACTGGTGCACAGATTGGAATTGGTGTTGGTATAGCGGCAATAATAATAATTCTTTTTGTTTTGGTGTATTTGTATAATTTGGATTATGTAAAAGAATTACAAGAAGCATGTGTTGAAATGATTAGGAAAGAGTTAAAAATGCAAATGAGACTATGTTTAACGTACGATTTAAAAATATCAAAAACGGGTGAACATCATAAGCATGAGTTTTCAAAAATATTTATTCTTAATAAACTCAAAAATAATTATTTTTTTGATAAATTAACTGGTGATTGGAATCAAAAAGTATCTTTTAAAGAAATTTTTGAAGATACTATAATACAAGAAATGCTAGAAAATAAAGATATCAATATAAAAAAAGAAGATATTGTAAAATATATTATTTTTGATATTTTTTTTTGCAGTATAAATGATGTTATACTAGATGAAATATTAAATGATTTTAAAGAAAATGGGTTGAAAGATGCTAAACCTAAAAAAGATGAAAAAAAAGCAAAAGCAGCAATAGAAAATGCAAAAGCTCTAGAAGATGGAGAAACGGATGAAACAATTATAGGCGAATCAGTAACTGTAGAAAGTATAAAACAACAATTTGAAAATATGGATAAAAACAATGATGGTAAAATTACTAGTGAGGAATTCAAAACATGGACTAAAGAACAAGGCGAAGCAGGCACAGGCGAAGCAGGACCAGCAGGACCAGCAGGCGAAGCAGGCACAGGCGAAGCAGGACCAGCAGGCGAAGCAGGCACAGGCGAAGCAGGACCAGGCGAAGCAGGACCACAAGTATCTAAAAAGAAAAAAAAAATGCAAAAATTAAATAAAAAAATAAAATTAAGAATTTTACAAAGAATTGGTTTAAGAATAAAGTCTTTAAATATAAAAAAATATATAAATAAAACTATAGCCACTTCGGAAAATGAAAGAGACAAACCTATGACAGAAATAAGCACACCAGTTCCTATAAAAGATAAACCAACAATTGGAAAAATTCTAGAAATACTGGATGATGAATTGGATATTTTTTTAGGTGGGGAGAAAAAAAGACCAAAAACGCCAACAGACGAAGAAAAGGAACAGCAAAAAAAATATGACGATATGAAGAATACTTTAAAAGAATTGGCTTCTAAAGAGGCTATAAAAGAAGTTCATAAAAAGGAAATGTTCAACGAAGAAAAAAAACGAAAAGGGGTTATGTATAAAATTGCAATAAAAGGAGCCAAACTAGCAGCCGGTGTGTTATTAAATAGTTGGTGGAAAGGAAAAGAAGGAGAACTATCTTTTAATCAAAATATAATAAAAGCTATATTTGAAGTGAAAAATGGAGAATTACCTGAAGATATCCCAAAAGCCACTTATAAAGATATGGAAGAAAAAGCTAAAATAAAAGTAACCAAGAAACAAAAAAATTCTATTAAAAAAGCGTTTGATATACAAGATAAAATATGCAAACAATTAGAAAATGTATCACAAAAAGTTGATAAATTGGAAATAGAAAAGATTATGGCAAGCTTTACAGATGATGGTACTGGTGCGGATGGTGCAGGTGAGGAATGCGAAAAGGACTGTCAAAAAAACATGTATAACAATATTTTTTCAAGTTGCGATGCTTCACTAAATGGAGTTGATGAGAAATCCGACGACAAAAAAACACTGATTGATATTTGTAAGGAAATTGTATATTTAAAACCATTAAACATTGGATGGGGTTCTTCTTTAAAATTTTCTAAAAAAAAAAATTTATATAAAACACACGCAACAATTCTAGATAGTAAAAAAATAGTTTGTAAAGAAATTTTTGAAGCATTAATTGAAGATGTTTTAACACCATTGAAAGAAGCAATTGCAGAAAAATTTGAAGAACAAACCGAAACATGTAAAGCACAACTTAAAGCAGAAGTACAAGAAGATGAAAACCCCGAAACTGTAAAAAAAGGAGGTGCAAGAGGAGGCGGTTTAATAGGGCAAGGTTCGTTTGGTTGTGTTTTCAGACCGCATATAAAATGCAATAATTCAAAAAAAAAAAAAAATTATGTTACAAAGTTAATATTTGAGAAGAATCTTTACAGAATAGAAAGAGAATTAAGAATAACCAAAAAAATTATGAGTATTCCAAATTATCAAGATTTTTTTGCACCGATTGAAGAAATGTGTGATGCAAACATGTCTAAATTTAATGAAACAGAAAAAAAAAATTGTAAATTACTAACAAAAAAAAATCAAAAAAAATATATAAAAAAAATTGCAAATATTCGATTTATCGAAGGTGATGATATACTGAAAACTTTGAAAAGTAATAATCAAAAAGATAATTTTATTTATTTTTTAACAATGTATGAACAAATTTTACATAGCTTACAATTATTAGTTAATAAAAAAATAGTTCATTACGATATTAAACCTAATAATTTAATATATAATAAAAAAAAAAATAAAACATTTATATTTGATTTTGGATTATCTTTTGATATTGAAAATATTATAAATTATAAAAAAACTTTTTATATTGAACCGCATCCAGCATGGACTTTATGGCCTGTAGAAGTACATTATTTAGGTTTTATTATTTCTAAAGAAAGAAAAATGTTTTATTATGAAATAAATGAATTTGCAGATGAATATACAGAAAAACATTGGGTTTTTAAAAAATCAAACAATCTCGTAACCAGTGTGTTTTTAAAATCATATAAAGATAAAATTACAAAAATATTGAATTCATACAATAAAAAAGATTTAAATGAAATTGTCCATTACATAATTAATTATTCGTGGAAAACCTGGGATAATTATGCATTGAATATTATGTTTTTTAGATTTTTTAGTGTTATTAATATTATAGGATTTTCAAATAACAATTTTTATCAAGAAATTTTTAAATTATTTAATGACAATATATCACCAATTCCATCTGAAAGAAATTCAATAAAAGACACAAAAAAAAAGTTTCAAAATATAAAAAAATTATTAACACCGCAAATTTTTAATCAAGTTTCAAAAAATTTAAATGATTATAAAATTATTATTGAAAAAACATTAAAAGACGATTACAAAAAAACAATTTCAATGGGTAATAAAATAAGAAATTTAAGTTAAAAAATATTTAATGATTTATTAAATATTTTTAATATTATCTTTTTCGGCGTTTTTTTTTTGTGCCTTTTCTTTTCTTTCCTTTTTTTGCTTTGCTTTTTTTTGCTTTGCTTTTTTTTGCTTTTGTTCCTTTTCTTCGTCGTCTTCTTTTTCCAGTAACTGTTCTTTTTAAACTTTTAGCTACTTTTTTTACTAACCCAGCCGGTTTTTTGTATACTTTTTTTGCAGCCACTAAAATAGCTTTTAATGGTGTTCCTTTTGGCATTTGGTCTCTGACCCGTTTGACTGTTTGCATCCATGCATTTACCATATTATAATATATGTTTAGAAATTAAATTGAAATTTCTAATATTTCTTAAATTTAATATTAAAAATAAAAGATTTTATTATATAAAATGTTTAAAAATCAACGCAGTGATTCTTTTGAAAAAAATAATTCTTTTAAAAAGCCTAAAGAAAATAATAGATGGAAAAGAATGGATACAGAAAATACAACTAAAAATGTTGAAACAAATAGTAGATTTAATAATAGTAGTTTTTCAAATGGTTTTTCAAATAGTGTCTCTGAAAGTAATGACCAAAATAATAGATTTAAAAATCGACATAGAGGAAGAATACATAAATCAAGATATTCTAAAGAAGACTTTAATTCTAAAATGAATAATGAACGAGGAGCCACTCAAAGAAATGTTTCTTTTTTCCAAGAAAATTTAAATAAAACACAAGAACACAAAGAACACCAAGAAAGAAAAAATAAAAAACTAGAAAGAAAAAATAAAGCACTAGAAAAAAAAAATAATAGTTTTTTCGAAGAACAACCAAAAATGAGCGAAAGTGATAAAGCTTTTATACTAAATTATTATTGTCAAGAACAAGAAGAAGCAGAAGCTGAAGCAGAAGCAGACGCAGAAGACGCAGAAGAAATTTCGTTTATTGATCAATCATATATTTCTAAAAAAGATATTATTTCTTTTTAACATATTTTGTGTTTAATTTTAATTTCTAATTTAAAATGCTATATTAATGGACGATTTTGAATTGGAAACATTAGATGATAAAGAAGATGATTGGTTAAATAAAATATATGAAAATGAAAAAGAATTAGATAAATATTATAAAAATAATATTTTGTTTGTTTGTTTGAATTGTATTTATATTGATATTGATAAAAATATTATTAAGATAAAAAAAGAAAATATAGAAATTAATAATAATTTTTTATCAAAACAAAATATTTTAAATATTATAAATAAAAATAATAAAATTTGTAAAAAAGAATTCAAAATATTTTCAATAGGTAAATATAACTTTAATATTGATATTGAAAATATAAATAAATATAATAATAATATTAAAAAAGAAACTTTTTTTGAAAGTTTAAAATCTATAAAGGATATATATTGGTTAAAAACTATACCTATATTTGAAAAACTTAATAGTCTTTATTTATTTTTTATAGAAAAATCTGATAATAAAACAAAAAAAAATTATAATAAAAAAAATTATAATAAAAAAAATTATAATAAAAATAAAACAAAAAATAAAACAAAAAAATTAAAGATTAAAGAATTATATACCAAGGATGATTTTATAAAATTAAATTGAAAAATTTTTTTTATAGATTCGTTATTTTATAACACAATTTTAATCATATGAATTTTTCAAACCCCCACCAACTAACTTATTGTTCCATCACACATGAAGATTTTAAAAATGGAGATTTTGTAACGTGCTTTCCTTGCAAACATTTTTTCAATCCAACAGCCATAGCAAATTGGTTGGCAAACCATGATACTTGTCCTTTGTGTAGAATAAAAGTTAAAGAAAATGATATAACTTATGATATATTTTATAAAGAGCCTGTATCATCTTCACCATCAGCACCACCAGCGGAAAAATCAAAATATGTAATTTGTTCAAAATGTAAGAAATCAAAATATAGAAATAATTTTAAAGGCTTTGACAAAAATTTTAAATGTTCTGGTTGTAGAAAAGGAAAAACAGAAAGAAAAAATATAGACCATAAATTGGCGGTTGTTATAGCATATAGTTTAGTTCATTGTTAGATATCATCAAAATCTAAATCATCAAATGTTTCAACTTTTTTTGTTGTATGTGTTGTATGTGTTGAGTTGGTTATTTTCTCATTTTTTGGATTTTCTTCTTCTGTGAAATCAAAAATATTATCCAATGGCTTTTCACTATCTGGTAAAATATCATAGTTAAACCCTTTTGATTGTTTAATTTGGTCAATCTGTGAATTTGAATAAACATATAATAAATCAACCTTTGGTAACTTCTTTTTTTGAAGAGTTGCCCATTCTCTTTTACCTACCAATAACATACTATCAATATTAATAAAATTATCTCGCTTGTTTCTTCCTGAAAATTTTTGTCTTATATAACATAGTCTTCTAACATTGTCATTACACAGCACTTCACATGTGCCTTGTCCATTCTTCTTTATTACCCTGGCAATAATTTCATCATCATTTGTCGGGAAACGTGTTTTAATAGTAATGCCATAATCTTTCACGTTTTTTCTGGCCATTTTTTTATGGCGACTGCCACCTGCTTTATTTTTTACCATTATATATTAGTTTTATAAACTATTTTTATTAATTTAATATTTTATTTTTTCAAAATCAATTTTATTATCCAATTCTAATAATATTGGTTTATCACCAAACAATTTTGTTATTAATTCAGTTGTTTTATATTTTTTTAGATTTTTTGTGCTTTTTTCCTGTACATCCAAATGTTGCTCACCAGGTTCCAAATTATACTGTTCATAGAAATTTTCATAATTATCATCATTATTAAAAATTATTTTTTTATTTTTTTTATTTCCTTTATACAATTTGAATTTCTCGTTCCAAAATGGAGAGAAGTTTGCATGATATTCCCAATTTTGCCTGAAAATGCTTTTTATATCCAATTTTTCTCTCTCAAGTTTAAAACTATTTGTATATTCTGAAATCGAAAAATATCTCATGTTTTTTAATATTTTATATTTTATATTTTGCTTTTCAAATTTGAAATTTATTAATTTTAAAACATACGCCTTTTGTGTTTTTGATATTTTAATTTTCGGTTTTGTATTGAGTTTTGTATTGGGTTTTGCATTGAGTGTTGTATTGAGTGTTGCATTGGGTTTTTGTGAAATTATAAACAATTGTTGAAATAAAAATTCTTCATTTAATTCATGATTTCCAAATTCTTCCAATATAAATTTGGTTGTTTCTTCTTTATTTATTTGCAAAGCATGTTTCAATTTTATTACAAACTTTTTAATAAGTTTTTCTTCCAGGAAAAACTTTAACATTTTTTTTATATTCGAAATTTTCATCTTTTTTTTGGTTTTTATTGACATTTTTCTTACCTTATATAAATTATTTACTATAAATACATCAAATGATACCTTACTATGAAAAAGCACAAATAATGTTTTCAAAATGTAATTAAACTTGTTTTCTTTCAAATATTTTTTATAATTTTTTTTTATTTCTTCACCAGATGAAAGAAGAGCATAAAAATCATAATATATTTTCCATATATAGTCCCACAATTCTTTTTTAAATCCACTGCAATATATTTCAGAAGACCAAAAAATTACTTTGCGAAATTCCTTTTTTGTAAGTAAAGACAGTAGTAAATTAATTTTTACTTCATCATAATTATACAAAAATCTTGTTAATATTAACATTTTATGATTTAGATATATTTCATTAATAAAATTTATATTCAATTTATATGAACTGTTCTATTTGTTTAAAAGAAATTAAAGAAAATAATAAAGTTATAACTGATTGTAACCATCCTTTTCATTTATCATGTATTTTAAAAAATTTCAAAATTAATAACTATAGTGGTGAAAAATGCCCCATTTGCAGAAAATCACTTTTTATCAGCCCAAATCAACAAGTAAACAGATATATAATGGCACCCCTAATACAAACAATTGTTAATGCGGTTCCATCCTTTGTTAGATATAATTGGCCCCCAAGTGAAAACACAAATATATCCGAAGAAAGAAATAATTATCAAATTTTTGCAAGATTAAAAACAAGAAAATATAGAAATATTACCGAGATTGAAAGAAGCAGACAATTAACAAATTATGCATATTTAATTGTTAGTAAATATTCATGGAATAAACTAAAAGAAAATTTAGGATTATATGGATTGTCTAGACGTGGATATAGACGCGATTCTTTAGAAAATAGAATCATTAACCATATGGTTCTTGACACTACTGGACTACTTGTATAAAATCCACAAGTATTCCTTCACTTTCACATTTTCTCCCTTGCGTTTATACGCAGCTATACCCTTTAATTTATTATAAATTTTATAATCTATTGGCAGCTTCTCAACTTTCCCATATTTTTTTAATATTTTATCTATTGTTGCTATTGGAATGATTCCCCCGTTGTTATACGAGAGAATTATACACTTCGCCCTAGTATTTTTAATTAAATCTTCAAAGGTTTTTTCAGCATTTGTAAAGCTATTGTATGCAGATTTTACCCAGTTTTTCGGCTGTCCCCTATTTGTTTCAGGAACTTCAATCGTAGTATCCCAATTATTGATGATATCAATCAAAAAATAATAAATACTATACGGATGTTTGTTATAGGGTGGGTCATAATACATCACATCCAAGTCCGGTACTTCTTTTACCCAGTCATTAGTGTCTTTTTGCGATATAATATTGCGACATTTCGTCCTTTTTAAGATTGGATAAGGAATTCTTATTGTCTTTGTTATTCGTTTTAAGTCTATTTCTTTTTTGCCGCCTAATTTGCCAAAACCATCGGCATCTTTATAAAAGGCAGAAAATTGCCCATTTGTGTTATTATGCATTGAACATTCTACTAATAAAGGTGCTAACAAATAATATTGTATTGATTTATGTGTTTTATTCTTAATAAAATGCATATATTTGTCTATTCTTATTGCGTTTTCTTCTGTAAAATAAGAACGAGATGATTTTGTATTTTTCTCTCCAAAATCAGACCAATAAACTGAAATAAACTTTTCATAATTTTCATTTTCATTATCTACAAAATTGTTGGCTGCATCTATTAGTTTATTAATCTTTTCTTTGTCACAATCCAATATATTTGATAAATAACATCTATTTAAAGTTTTTGAATATCCTGCTATGTCATTTGTGAATAAATTACTGGCATGTGTTTTGAAAAGTCGCGATAATATACCACTACCACTGAAACCTTCACCTATTAATAACTCACCTCTCGGTTTTTTTAATGTTTTTTCCAATTTTAACAATATATTGTTTAATGGTTCTATAAATTTTCTTTTATTTCCCATATATGTTAATATTTGTTTAGTAAAATATGGATCTTTTGATTCCTTTATATTTGATTCCTTTATATTTGATTCCATTATTTTAATATCATTGGTTTTATTTATTATTATACTTTTTTAAAAAGTATTAATAAAAAGTATTAATAAAAAGTATTAAAAAAAGTATTATGAATAAACTTAAATAAATACTTATATTACATATAAAAATGGGTTCCGGTTATTCAAAAAAAGAAAAAAGACGAGTATGTCCAGAAGATTACGATGAAGATAAATTTAAAATGATATTAGAATTGTATGATAAATTGGATGAAAATGGTGATAATGTTATTGACGCATTGGAATTACAAGATATAGCCGATTTGCATGTAAAAAACAGAATAAATAATTTAAGAAAAATAAAAGTAAAAGATAATTTAGAATTTGAGAAAGAAATTCATTTGGTTGATGTTGAATACGATAAAAAAAGGGCAGAACTTGAAAATAAATTAATTAATTTAAAAAAAGAAAAACTTGAAAAAAGTTTGGAAAAACAAGTTTCCATTGATGAAAAAATAAATATGTTAAATACGATGAATTGTAGCACGAGAAATGATTTGTTCATTGCAAATGTTACTGGTGACAATAATCATATAGAGTTTTGGAACTTTTTTGCATATATGAAACAAAGAACGAATGATATTAAAAATATTGATTTTTCAGCAGAAGAATAAAATTAATAATAAAATAATAATAAAATAATAAAATAATAAAATTATTTTATTATTTTATATAAATGTATAAAAATTCTATAATAAAAATAGAAAAAATTAATAATAAATACAGTTTAAAGGTAAAAAATTATTTAGATAATGTTTTTTTTATTAAAACATTCGCAGACACATTTCTTTCATGTAAATCAAAATTAGAAAAAGAAGAAATAAAAATAGATTTAATTGTAAGTGACGTTATTAGTTTAGAAGATTTAATCAAATCAAATAAATTAACAATAGAAATCTTGGAATTATTATTTGTTAGTTTAGAACAACAATTAAAAGAATTGGAACAAACAAACCATACTATTTCAAATTTCTCTCCAAAACATATTTTCCTTTTCAAATCAAAAATATTAAATTCATTAACTAAATTTATTTTTTTTAATATCGACGATGTCTATGAATTATCAGATGATACATTATTAATTGATAAACCATTCAGCATTAAAAAAAATATGGCTCCCGAATTTAAAAAAGTAAAGAAAATACCCAATAGAACCGTTACGAAAACTGCAGCATATTGGTCTTTAGCATCATTAATAGAAAGTATGTTAAACAAAAATGTAGACATTCGCTCTACACGGTTAGAATGGGCTTTAAAAAGATGTTTAATAAAAGAAGCAGAACATAGATTTTTATTGTTAATTTAATATAATTATTATATATATATTATGTCGCTTCATGTAATGGCAAGAAAAGTAAAAAGTAAGCAAATGGCAACTGTAAGAAATGCAAAATATGGATTTTCTTTGGGTTACACAAATACAGGTAGTTTCGAAACAACCTGTAGTACATCTAATCCAAAAGCAGCAATTCGTCAAACCAGTTACACACAAAGACACAATCAATTAACAACCACGAAATGTGGATGCAAAGAATGGAAACAAATGCCAAATAGGTCTGCCATGGAATATTTAACAGTAAAGGCAGGTGACCATATAGCAGTTGATGCCAGCACTAATTCTGTTACAAATAAAACATCTAACGTAAATTGTGTCACTTCAAATTCTGCCGCGGCGACAAGAACTGTTTCATCTTCGACAGATGGTTGCTGCTTTACCAAACCTTACAGAAAAAGTTTGAATTCCAATATAAGTAGATTAAAGACTTGTGTCGTCACAAAAGAAGGTAAGAGTGCAGAAACGGCTGGCGAAAAAATACAAAGAATAAAAGCAAATTTATTGACATGTGAAAAAGCTAATCCAAAGCCAACTGTTACTTCTAGATGTAGAACAAGCGGTTAAATTGAATATTTTATTTTATAGTTTTGTACAAACTATAAAATAAAATGAACAAAAAAATAAACAAAAAAATGAACAAAAAAATGAACATTACAAAACCATTATGTGCTCATCAATATTATATGAAAGCTTGGAAAAATTTAACAGATGAAGAAAAGCAACCATTTATTGAGAAAGCAAACCAAGATAAAGAAAGATATATACAAGAAAAAAAGATTCAAGACGATATTAAAAAAGAAGAAACTAAAAAATTAGAAATATTTATATCAAGGAGTTACGGTCGAGTATCATGTGTAGGAATGGATAACGGTTGGTCAAATTATGAAGTGATTGGACCCGCCGAATGTCTTATCGAACATACAGAAGAAGACAAAGAAAAGTTAAGAAAACTTGAAATAAAGGAAAGATATATTCCAAAATACAAAACAATCATTATTGCTGGTTTAGAATACACATATGATAAAAAAACAGTAAAAAAATATAATTATACGGCATATAGAGGAGCTGGCTCAAAATGGACTGTAAGTAGTAAAAAAAAACAAGAACATTATACAGTCACTTATAATCATAATATGTGTGGAGATAAAACATGGCGAACTGAAAACGAACCAGCATGGTATGCTGTTAAAGATTAAAATATAAACTTATATATAATGTTATTCAGCGGTGGTTGGTTTATATTTGCTTTATTATCTATGTTTTTTGTAGTTTTAATTGATTTAATAAAAAAGTATATTTTAGATAAAAATATTATAAAACCAACAGAGTTGATGATTTATTCAGCTATGGTTTTGGGTTTTATGGGTTTTCTACATTTTTTATATGATAAAAATTGCAGACCCGTTTGGAAAATAGATAAACAGTTATTTTTTATTTTATTACTGGTTGGTGTTTTGGCTTATTTATTTAATATAACATTTACAAGTTCAATATTTTTAGCTCCAGATGTATCATTAACTGGTATAATAATCTCATTAAATATTGTTATTGTTTATTTGTTTTCAAGTATATTTTTTGAAAAATCTCCGAAATTTAATTTTGATGTATTATTTGGTATAATATTAATATTAACTGGTGTAAATATAATTTCACGGAAATTTAACAAATAAAATTGATTATTTTTATAGTTTTTATAATAAACTATAAAAATAATAAAACTAAAATAAAACTAAAAATGTCAAGTAAATCAATTAACGTCTTATTTTTGAAATTTGTGAAAACACAAGGTGAAGATGATGAAGCTTTTGAAAAAAGAATTCAGTTGTATAAAAGTAAAGTAGGAAAACATAATAAATCGATGCACCGGTCCAATCATTATTTTGATTCAGGGTTTGATATTTTCCAACCAAAAAATGATAATGGAATTCTTGGGAAAAAAACATACAAAGTTGATTTGGGAATTCAAACCGCAATGTATAATTTAAATAAAGAAATTCATTATCATGCAGTATTCCCCAAGGACACCGAAGATTTAAACCAATGGCAAGAGTTGATTCGTTTTGGCACGCAAGAAGTTGAAAATTTTAATAATTTTTGCGATGCAGGGCAAGGCAGAGCAGAACCTTATGTTATTCATCCAAGAAGCAGTATTTACAAAAAATCTTTTCGTCTAGCAAATAGCACTGGTATTATTGACACTGGTTACAGAGGCAATTTAGCTGCTGTTATTGATAATGATGATGATTTTGGGAATCATGATAACTCATTGAGAAATGTTTTAGTGGAAAATGATAGATACTTTCAAATTTGCAGAGCTGATTTGCAGCGTTTCTATATCCAAATGGTTGAAGTTCTTCCAAAAACCAGCAGAGGTGAAGGAGGATTTGGTTCGACTGGTAATTAACTTAAAACATATTATAATTTTCTCTAATATAGTCATGGCATTTGTTTTGAAACTTCATATTTAATAAAACATTTTCTTTCTTTTTGATTAATTCTCTTTGACATAATGGACATAAAAATACATTGAATTCATACCATATTTTAGTATTTCCATTATAATGCGTTTTAAATAATATGTTTCTTTCAGTAAAAATATAACAATTAAAACAAGACTGAATCCAACCCCTATAAGGTAGTTTAGAATCTCTATAAATATAAACAGATTTTACTCTTTTTTTTTTAATTATTTTATTCATTAATAAAATAATTAAAAAATTTTAAAGTTTTTATCGAATTATATATATATATGGTTAAAAGAAAAAACAAAACAAGAAAATATAAAAGAAAATATATAAAAAAATATAAAAGAAAAAATATAAAAAAATATAAAAGAACTAGAAAAACCCATCGTAAAAAAAGCAAAAAAAATGGTAGAAAAAATGGTAGAAAAAATGGCAGAACAAGTAAAAGAAAACATAATAAATTAATGAAAGGTGGCAGCATGACAGGTAGTTTTTTTAAAATGTTAGCGGATTCTTATGAACAAGATAAATATGAAAAAAATAGATTAAATCAAGAAGATTATAATGAAATGATGGAGAAAAAAGTTGAACGTGAAAAAAAAGAAATTGAAAATAATGAAAGATTATATGAAAAAGAAAAACAAGAAAATGATGAAGAACATAGACGAGAAAGTGAAAATGATGAAGATAATGTTTTAGTTGATGGTAATGGTTTTGATGAATAATTAACGTAATCGGAGAACAAGGTGAAGTGTTGCTTCTTTTTGTATATTATAATCGCTTAATGTTCTACCATCTTCGAGTTGTTTTCCAGCAAAAATAAGCCGCTGCTGGTCTGGTGGAATTCCTTCCTTATCCTGAATTTTGGCTTTAATGTTTTCAATAGTATCAGATGGTTCGGCATCTAGTGTAATAGTTTTTCCAGTAAGAGTTTTCACAAATATTTGCATTATATACTAATATTATATATTTTTTTTTAAATCTTTTTAGTAAAAGATTTTGTATCAATACGTTGAATATATAGAACATTTGAAAATTTTATCTTCTTGAACTTTTGTTTTTCTATTATATTTTTCATTTACTGTTTCTCCTTTATCAATACATTCTTGTATAAATTCTTTATATTGTTCTTTACATTCATTAAAACTATTAGTTTTATTAAAATAATGACAAATCAACAAATTTTTTCGAAGTAAAGAACATTTTTTTTTTGCCTATCAATTAAATTTGACATATAATATTGTTTAATTTAAATTTTTAATATTAAATATTCAATTTTCTTTTTTACATTCTTTTTAAAATTTTTCATTTGTTTTTTATTAAATAAAAATATAATTATAATGTAAATGGTTAATTATGATGATTGTTATGGACAACTTAAGGAAAAAATAGGAGATATGGAAATTACACCCCAAACTATTATAAATGTATTGCGATTTGCAATGGAAGTTGTTGAAGCTTCTTCTGCTAAAGGTGAAGAACAAAAAGCACTAGTTGAAAAATTAGTAAAAAATGTAGTGGTAGATGCTCCCATATCTGATTTTAAAGAAAAACTCATAGTAGATATGATAGATGAAGGTATTCTTGGTGATATGACAAGTATCATAGTAGCAGCCAGCAAAGGAGAATTAAATATTAATGCTGTAGCAGCAACAGCAGGTGTTTGCTGCAAATCATGTTTCGGGTCAGTTTTAAAAAAATAAATTGAAAATTTATATTATTTTTATAAATAATATAAAATAAAACGATGGAAAAAACGATGGAAAAATCGATGGAAAAATCGATGGAAAAATCGATGGAAAAATCGATGGAAAAATCGGAAACTAACGTAAAAGTAAATCGCGAATATATGCAACAAAATAACATTGTTTTATTTGAAGGTGATTGTTTAGATATTATGAAAAACATTGCAGATGATTCCGTTGATTTTATTTTATGTGATTTACCATACGGTGTCACCCGAAATAAATGGGACATTATTGTCCCATTTGAAGAATTATGGAAACAGTATAATCGTATTATAAAAAAAAATGGAGCAATAGTTTTATTTGGCAGCCAACCATTCACAACATTACTTATTTCCAGTAACATGAAAGATTTCAGATATTGTTTAGTTTGGGAAAAAAATAAATTCAGCGACTTCTTAAATGCAAAAAGAAAACCTATGAAAACAAATGAAGATTTATGCGTCTTCTATAAAAGACTACCAACATATAACCCACAATATTGGTATAGCACACCATACGAAAGATGGAATACACAAAAAGCTGTAGATAAACAAACCAATTACGGAAAACATAAAAAAAATAAAGTAAAAAGCGATGGAAAAAGATTACCCACAACCGTTTTAAAATTCAATCGAGTTGAAAGACCAAAGCACCCAACGCAAAAACCTGTAGATTTACTAGAATGGTTAATCAGAACCTATTCAAATGAAGGTGATATTGTACTAGACAATTGTATGGGGATTGGAAGTACTGGTAAAGCAGCAAAAAATATGAAAAGAAAATTTATTGGTATCGAAAAAGACAAAATATATTATGATAAAGCTGTTAAATTTATCAATGAACTGTAAATCGATGTGTTGATTATATGAGAGATTTTATAAATGCAATATCTTTATGTATCAATTCATCATTAATATTATCAATATATGCATAATCACAATTTTGAAACCATTTTTTTGTTGGCAATCTGTCTCTTTCACATAATGTAATGTATACCATTTTTTCACGCATAATTTTTGATATATCTTTTTGTAAAATTTCACAAAATTCATTTAATTTTGCTTCATATTTCGAATATGAAGTAAAACTATGTAAAATAATACATGGTACTTCTTTATTGTTTTTAAGATAAGAATTCACTGTTTTTGCAAATCCAGTCAGAGCTCTTTCCAAAAAACAACTATCAAGATAATGTGCCTTGTCTTCCTCAAAAGCAATTGTTTTCCCTTCCCTGTTTTTTATATTCCAATCTACATCCCAAAGTGCCAATTCGCGTTCTTTTGACACGGTGAAACCAAAATGTGTCCATACTCGTTTTCGATGTTCTTCAAATTCTTTACCAATTACATCCTTTAATGCTTTTGTTTTCTTTTTTTCTTTAATATTGTCACAAGCCATGATAAGGCTTTCTTTGTAAAAATGGAAATCTGTCATTGTATATTTGATTGTCTTTATCACTACAATAAATTTTTCAATTTAATTTATTAATTTATATATATATAATGAAAAATACTTGTGCTTCTTGTAAAGGATTATCTGTGAAAAAAATTATAAAAACTAGCAATGAAAAAAAGCCAAAGTGGTTAGAAAAAATTGACTATGTTGTTGATTTCATTGAAAAAAACAAAAAAATTAAAATAAAAAAACAACCAAATACGGATACTACTCTTATTTTAGATGTTGGAAAAAGTAAAGCAAATAGATACGTTTTATATTGGGGTGCTCAAAAATCGAAAAAAATACTCATTAATGATGCAAAGAAAGCTTATGGAAATTTTAAAAATAATGGTATAGCAAAAGTAAACAAAAATGGTTTAGTAAAATTACATTTTAATTGTCCTCAATGTTATAGCACCGTTGAAAAAGGTAAAAAAAACAAGGAAACATTCTACAAACATATGCATTTTTGTTATTCAAATGCCTCCAATAATAAATGGTTAGACTCGGTATATACCAAAATAATCGTTTGTAAACACAATTTAAAACAAACGATGGAAAAACATAAAAAAGGTGAAATTATCCTTCTTAATGCTTTACCCTGCAAATATTACCAAAAAGCACACATTCCAAATTCTTTTAATTTGCCATATAATACAAAAATCTCTCAAAAAGATTTATTCCAATGGATGAAAGATGTTTCAATAAATTATCCCAAATTAAACAAATTATTAAAACAAAAAAAAATAAATATTTATGAATTACCTATTATTGTTTATTGTGCTCACGATAAATGCGACGCTAGCGAACAATTAGCTATTAATTTATTAAAAAAAGGTTTCGTAAATATTGGTGAATTTCCTGGGGGCATGAAAGATTATTATTGAGCATAAAATGATGTCCATTCACGTGCCGTTAAATCATATTGCAGTCTATTTTTTGTATACATATCTGCAATGTCTGGAACTAATGGGTCATCAGGATTGGGGTCATCAAGCAAAGAACAAATAGAAATTAATACTTTTGAAATTGTTAAAGCAGGCGACCAATTATTTTTTAGAATATCAAGACAAATACCACCAGTACTATTGATATTCGGATGGTAAATTTTGGTAAGAAATCTAATTTTTGGCGGTTTAAAAGGATAATTTGAAGGAAATTCTATAGATAAAGAAAAAATACCACCTTCATAAACAGAACTAGAAGGTCCAATAATTGTTGCACTCCAATGATACATATCGTTTCCTTCCGGTGCAGCTGAACAATTTGATGGTGGGTCTTTTGTTAATGATTCTAATTCTTTTGTTATTCTTGTTGTTGCTGACATTGTTATATAAAATATATAAAGTTCTTTTATATATTTTTCAAAGTTATTTATGTCCAATATATTTTTTTAAATGATTTATGTGCTTCTTTTGTCCAATTTTTACTATTTATTTTTTCTACACGACCATTTGAATACACTTTTACACGTAATCCACAACCGTTTATACCTTTGTGGCCATCACATAAATTGTTCGGTGAAATACCCTTGTAACTGTCAATTGGTAACATTCTTGTAATGAAATGTTCATCTTGAACAGAATCGTCTTCTTTTGTTTCACCCGGTGCATTTGTTTCTTTCATTTTCATATGATTCTCTTTAAAATCACTGAATCTTTTCTCAATACTATTAAATTTATCAAGACTTTTTAATAAATCCTGAATTGTTTCTTCTTTTTTTTTGTTTTCTTCATTGGAAATATGTAATTCCTTTTCAAGAATATCATTTTTACCCTCCATAGAATCTTTTTTTTTGTAAGCTTTTAGAATCTTTTTGTTTAAAATTTTGATTTCTTCATCTTTATCTTCTAATAAAGGTATCAGTTCTGATACCATTGGATGTGTATCGTAGTGTTTTTCAAACAAATGTAAATATGCTGACATTTTGTTGCAATTTTATATACAAACATTGTATTTGTTTTAAAATATAATCAATTTTAATATTTTATTAATTTTCTAAATTGGCAAAATTTTAATAAAATCAGTATTTTTGCGTTTTTTTTTATTTAGAGATATTGTAAAATAATTTATAATTAAGTTTTTGTATAGTATTTAAATAGTATAATATTTAAAAAAAAGATAAAGAATGAAAATAATAAATATAAAAGTGCAATATGGCAGAAAAAAAAGTACTAACAAACCCAAACTTATTAAATATTATTTTAAGTTTCACAGGCGTTGAAATAAAAAAAAAGTGTTATATTTGTGGAAAGGTTATAAAGTATCAAATTTTAAATCAAATAATAGAACATAATCATAAAAGTTATATAATATTCGAATCATGTAAAAAAAAATATTTTTGCAACAATAATTGTTTATATATTTATAATCAACAGTTTAATAATGAACATTGTTTTATGTTAATTGTAATATGTTTAATTTTAATAGCAATAATATGCTTTGTAGTGTTTTTATTAGAAAGTAAAGAAAAACTGACAATTAATATTAACTTATCAGTATAAATTATAATGACAGAATAAAAAAATAGTGCTTGACGATTGCACTATAATTTTATATTTTTTACGCCTCCGTTTTTTGTTTCCTTTTGGTTTTCCTTTTGTGTTTCCGTTTCCGTTTGGTTTTCCGTTTGGTTTTCCGTTTCCTTTTGGGTTTCCTTTTGAGTTTCCTTTTGGTTTTCCTTTTGGTTTTCCTTTTGCGTTTTTTTTTTCGACCACCACCATCAGATTCATCCAAATTATCAAGTATTTCACCTAATACATCTGCATACTCGTGGTGGTAGA
>MDTF01002259.1_pt1 | contig 18392 bp, 21 predicted proteins | sample 811191 | NCBI WGS metagenome assembly MDTF01 (sample SAMN05326649, study PRJNA326480) | marine metagenome | isolation source: seawater | place: Southern Ocean | collected 2011 | reverse complement strand
CACCCAAATTATAAACTTCATCTGGTTTAATTTTAGTTAATAATCTATGTAAATTACTAGAGTCAGTTAAATCACCATAATAAGTGTAAAAATTTGATTGCTTAATTAGATGGTCTATTCTGTGCGTATTAAAAATAGACGACCTACGAATAATGCCGTGAACTTCATATCCCTTCTCCAAAAGTAATTCAGCTAGATATGATCCATCTTGACCAGTAATTCCTGTAATAAAAGCTTTTTTCATTTATTTATTCTTCCATAGATATCATTAATTCTAATTATGTCATCTTCTCCAAAGTATTTACCACTTTGAACTTCAATAATCTCTAAATGATTCTTACTATTGTTTGCAAGGCTATGTTTCTGCCCCTGAGCAATAAATATCGATTCTCCAGAAGTTAATTTTTGAGCCTTATCCTCAATTTTTATTGTTGCAATCCCATCAATCACAGTCCAATGCTCCGATCTTTTTTTATGGTATTGATAAGATAATTTTCCCCCGGGTTTCACATAAAGCCTTTTAACTTTGTAAAAATTCCCTTCATCTATTACATCAAACCATCCCCATGGTCTATATACTTTTCTATGATTATATAATTCCTCTTGATTTTTTTTTGGTAAGCGACTTAAAGAATTCTTCAGATCATCAGCCATTTCTTTTGAGGATATAAGGGTCGCATCTGGGGTATTAATTACAACTAAATTATCAACACCTAAGGTTACCACCAAATGATGATTGGAATTGATATATGAATTTGTGGTTGCCTCTACATACGCATCCCCTTTAATTACATTATTATTCGAATCTTTTTTCCCCAATGAAAAAAGTGAATTCCAAGATCCAATATCACTCCATCCAACATCAAACTGAATCACAGTAGTTTTATCACTCTTTTCCATTAGGCAATAATCAATGGAATCACTTGGACATTCAGCAAATGCCCCTTCTTCCAGCCTAATAAAATCAAGATCTTTTGATGAATTTTTTAACGATTCTTTTGTTTTGTTTAGGATTTCTGGATTAAATTTAAGCATTTCTTGTAAGAATGTATCTGAGTCAAACAAAAATATCCCGCTATTCCATAAGTAATTTTTTTGATCTAAAAAAAATTCAGCAGTTTTTAAATCAGGTTTTTCAGTAAATTTTTCCACCTTATACACACCATCTTGAATGTAATTTGAATATTTAATGTAGCCATAGTTTGTATTCGGACTTATTGGGCTAACACCAAAAGTTACCAATGCTCCATTCGTGGCATGTTTTCTTGCTATATCTATTGCTTTATAAAATTTTGTAATATTTATAATGCAATGATCAGCGGGTAATATTAATAAATGACAATTTTCAAATTTATTTTTAGCTTGAAGAGCTCCTGCTACAATTGCTGGCGCTGTATTTTTCCCCTCAGGCTCGAGAATTATTGTTGGATTATTTAGGCCAATATCCCTGCATTGCTCTGCCACTAAAAACCTATGTTCACAATTGGCAATAATAATAGGAGATTCTATGTCCGGGATATCTTGTAGTCGCAATATTGTTTCTTGAAGTAAGGTGTTGTTAGTAAGAAGTGGAAGGTACTGCTTAGGGTATTGTTTTCTAGAAAGCGGCCACAATCTTGTACCAGAGCCTCCACATAGTATTACAGGCACTAATCCCTGGTTTAAATTATTGCTCATTAAGTTTACCTGCCTCAATTCTTAGTTGGTTAATTTCTTCTCTAAGGTCTTCGTATTCCTGGGTTTTAATTTTTATAAATTGAAGAGTCAACCTTCCTTTCTCTTTAATTCCTTTTGGAGTTAAAAAATATGAGTATTGAATTTTATTATTGTTATTTTTAAAATTATCAACCTTAATAAGCCCTTTTTCTATGAGCATTTTCATACAATAATTAATTTTCCCTAAGCTTAACCCCAGGTTTGTTGATAACACCCTCTGGGACGATAAGGGGTTTGTTTCTAGAAATTGAAGCATTTTAAATAAATGATGAGTCATATTAATAATTACACTATGGTCTTGTGTCTATTGTATATGACTGTTCAATTTATGAACACATAAAGTTTACGGAGAATAATAATCCAAATACCATTTGGTGAAATTTGCGATTCCCTTAGAAATCGTAACCTTAGGTTTAAAAGAAAAATCTTTAACCAGATCATGAATGTCAGCATAAGTATTAAGAATATCTCCTGCTTGCATTGGAAGTAACTCTTTTTTTGCAGTTACTCCTAATGAAAGCTCCAATGCTGTTATGTAATCCATAAGATCAACAGGCTTGTTATTGCCTATATTATACAAACGATAAGGAGCTGAAGAGGTCGCTGTGTCCGGATTACTACTGTCCCAAAATTTGTTTGATTGAGCTGGCTTATTAATTACTTTTATAATGCCAGCTACTACATCATCAATGTAAGTAAAATCTCTCTTATGTTTTCCATGATTATAAATCTTAATAGTCTCATTGCTCATAATTGCCTTAGTAAATTTTTGCAGTGCCATGTCCGGCCTATCATAAGGACCGTAGACTGTAAAAAAACGTAAGCCAGTAGTTGGTAAATTATATAAATGTGAGTATGAATGTGCCATTAACTCATTAGCTTTTTTGGTGGCAGCATATAAACTTACTGGATGATTCACTGAGTCATGGGTTGAGAACGGTTGCTTGCTATTTAAACCATAAACAGAGCTTGAAGATGCGTAAATTAGATGCGAGACTTTATTGTTTCTACAGCCCTCAATTATATTTGCAAATCCTACAAGATTGGAATCAATATAGGCCATTGGGTTTTCTAAAGAATATCTAACACCAGCCTGAGCGGCTAAATTTACTACGCTATCAAATTGGTAATTTTCAAATAGATTTGTTATTTCCTGTCTGTTTGATATGTCAATTTTCAGATGTGTATAATTTGGGTGATTTAAATGACGGGCTAGTCTTGCATCCTTTAACGCTGGATCATAATAAGTGTTGTGATTATCAACACCAATTACTGTATCTCCTCTGCTCAATAGCTCTAAAGCAAGAGCAGAACCGATAAAGCCAGCAGAGCCTGTTACTAAAACTATCACCTAATTGAACTCTCTTTTAATTAAACCTAACATTAAACCAACTTAGTCAGCATGAAATATATCTCTAGTAAAAACCTTGTCTGCAACATCATTAAGTTCATTAGTCATTCTATTAGTTACTATTATGTCACTCATATTCTTAAACGAACTAAGATCCGTAACAACTTTTGAGTAAAAAAATTCTGGCTCTTCAAGCAAAGGCTCATAGATAACTACATTAATGCCCCTAGCTTTGACTCTTTTCATAACCCCCTGAATAGACGATTCTCTAAAATTATCAGACCCAGACTTCATGAGTAAGCGATAAATACCAACAACCTTTGGATTTTTATTGATAATAGATTCCGCAATAAAATCTTTTCGAGTTGAATTTGCTTCTACAAGTGAGCTTATTAAGACATTAGGTACATCTTTATAGTTAGCCCGGAGTTGTTTGACATCTTTTGGAAGGCAGTATCCCCCGTATCCAAAAGAGGGATTATTATAGTGATTACCTATCCTAGGATCAGCGCCTATTGACTCAATAATACTTTTTGAATCAAGCTCATGAATTGATGAATAAGAATCCAGCTCATTAAAAAAAGCAACCCTCATTGCGAGATATGCATTTGCAAAAAGTTTTGATGCCTCTGCTTCAGTTGAGCTCATATAAAAAGTTGGAATATCCTCTTTTACTGCACCAGATTTTAAAAGGTCAGCAAGCACTTTGCACTCCTCACTTTTACCCCCAATCACGACACGGGATGGATATAAGTTATCATGCAACGCCCGCCCTTCTCTCAAGAACTCAGGAGAAAAGATAATATTTTTGTAGTTAAACTTTTCCTTCATTCTTTCAGTAAAGCCGACAGGGACAGTAGATTTTATTACTATAATTGCTTTGTTACTATCTCTTAAAATATTACTAATTACACTTTCAACTGACTTTGTATCAAAGTAATTTGTTGTCTCATCATAGTTAGTTGGTGTTGAAATTATCACATAATCAGCATCGCTATACGACACATTTTCTGCTGATTCAGTATTAATACTTAAGGATTTGGTAGCAAGATAATCAGATATCAGATCATCATGGATGGGTGATTTTTTTTTAGCTATTAACTTAAGACGCTTTTCATCAAGATCTATTGCCAGAACATTATTGTATTGAGCCAAAAGCACTGCATTACTAAGCCCTACATACCCTAAACCAACAACGACAATATTAAATTTTTTCATTTCAATAATTAGGCTTCTAATAAAAAATTAGGACCAATAAACCCAGCGGTTCCAGTAACTAAAAATGTCATACGTTGATTCCCAAACCTTCCTCGATTAGCTCACAAAGAATATGACCAATGGTTATATGCATTTCTTGAATTCGTGCGGTGGATTGTGAGGGTACAACGATAGAATGAGATGCTACATGCAATGCCGCACCACCCTCTTTACCTAAAAGTCCTATGGTATGCAATTCATTTTCATTAGCTATTCTGAGTGCATTATTGACATTCTCACTTTGCCCCGAAGTTGAAATTCCGATAAGAACATCTCCCTTGCTACCAAGAGCTTCAATTTGTCTTGAAAAAATATATTCATAACCATAATCGTTCACAATACAGGTCATCACGGCAGAATCAGAATTAAGTGAAATAGATTTTAGCGGTCTCCTATCCCCTTTGAATCGACCTATTAATTCACATGCGAGATGCTGAGAGTCAGATGCACTTCCTCCGTTACCACACCAAAAAATTGTGTTCCCGTTACCCAAGGCTTCAATTAAAAGAGATGCCACGTTAGCGATCTGAACCTCCAAGCTGCCTAGCTGATCAAAAACTTCTTTATGCTCATCTAGGTTTTTTTTAATAGTATTTATCATATTAATATTATAACCTACCATCAACTTGATCCTTGCCTAATAAAAATTTAACATCAAATAATACATATGATTTTTCAGTGAATGCCTTAATATTTAAAAATTATTACACCATGATATTTTAGATATTATTTTTTTTATAATAATCAAAAGAAATTCCTTCTGAATCTTTTTTAGAAAAAATTTTTTTTATGTTACCTGGCCAAGGAATATTTAGGTATGGATCATCGTAATTTATAGTAATCTCAGAATCCTTGTTATAAATTGCAGTTGTCTTATACAATAATTCTACCGTTTCTGTAAGAGCAAGGAAGCCATGAGCAAATCCCTCAGGAGCCCAAATTTGTTTTTTATTATCCGCTGAAATATGTTCAAAAATAAAATCGCCAAAAGTAGGAGAATTTTTCCTAAGATCTACAACAACATGTGCCGATTCGCCAGAAATAGTACGAATTAATTTTCCTTGAGAAAAAGGTGGTAGCTGGAGATGGAGGCCCCGTAAAACCCCTTTTTTTGAACTAGAGTGGTTATCCTGAACAAAATTTATATTTAAATTCAATAACTTATTTAATTTACTTTGATTAAAGCATTCAAAGAAAAATCCACGTTCATCCTCAAATATATCAGGCTCAATAAGCTTAATATCGAAAATTTTCAAAGAAGTTACTTTCATAATTTGTGTGTCAACTTTAGATCTAGAGAGTATTTATTTTTTTATATATTTTAATAATTCCGTGTACCAATCATTAAATTCTAGCATAAAGGTATCCTTAACTTTTTTATTGGCCAAGATTGTTTTATCAGGTCGTTTCACCATACTATTATATTCCTCTGACTTAATTGGTAGTAATCTATCAAGATTAAATTTTGGTTTCGAATTGCTCATTATCGCCCTAGAAAATTCATAGCAAGAACAATATCCATCTGGAACTAGATGATAAAGTCCTTTATTTGAATGGCTAAGCTGAGGAATAATTTTTTTTACTTGTTCTGCAATAAATAATGCACTTGTTGGAACGCTTGTTTTGTCGGTAACTATTTTGACCTTCTGTTTATTAAAACACAAGTTTTTTATAGTTAAATAAAAATTATTGCTAACATTTGAATATAGCCACGAAGTCCTAAAAATATAGTACTGACCAGAAGCTTTTCGGATCGCCTCTTCTCCTGCTAGTTTTGATTTTCCATAAACACCCAGTGGATTAGGGGAATCATCTTCGTGATACTGCCCATTTTTTTTACCATCAAATATATAGTCAGTAGAAAAATGAATGAATGGAATATTGTATTCTAGAGCTTTTTCAGCAAGAACTTTTGGTGCGTCTCGATTAATCTTATAGGCTAATTCGGATTCATTCTCTGCCCGCTCAACACAAGTAAAAGCCGCACAATTTATAATTAAATCGGGGTGATATAAGTCAACAACATAATTAATTTGATTTAAGTCAGCAAGATCACAAATGTTTCGATTGCAATCTATTATATTATTACCAATTAATATTTGTTTTAAGTAGTGTCCAATCTGACCATTTGTACCTGTAATTAGAATTTTCATTGTATTTTTTTACTTTTAACTTTGATCGATTGATAATCTTGAATTCCTAACCCACTCTTGATTGGCCATATACCATTCAACTGTTTTTTTAATCCCAGAGCTGAATGTTTCATTAGGTTTCCAGGTTAGCTCGCTCATAATTTTTGAAGCATCGATAGCGTAGCGTTCATCATGTCCTTGTCGATCTTTAATAAAAATAATTTGGTTCTTATATGACTCACTATTTTTTTTTGGAGTTATCTTATCTAGTAATTCACAAAGTGTATTTATAACTGAAATGTTAGTTAGTTCAGTAACCGCACCTATATTGTATGTCTGGCCCACCCGCCCCCTTTCTAGAACAGCTCTAATACCAGAGCAATGATCAAGTACATAGAGCCAGTCTCTAATCTGCATTCCGTCTCCATAGATTGGTAAATTTCTTCCATTTAAAGCATTAGAAATACATAGTGGAATTAATTTCTCAGGATGCTGGTAAGGGCCGTAGTTATTTGCACAATTGGTAGTCAATACTGGTATCCCGTATGTTGAATTCCAAGCTCTCACTAGATGATCCGAGGCTGCTTTAGTTGCGCTATAAGGGCTATTAGGTCGGTATGCTTTAGATTCATCAGATGGTAGCTGATTATCTAATAATGAACCGTAAACCTCATCGGTAGAGATATGCAAAAACCGGAAATCATTTTTATTTTTACCGAACAGGGTGTCCCAGTAAAACCTAACCTCCTCTAATAACTTGAATGTAGCAACTATATTAGTGTTTATAAAATCGTCTGGTTTAGAGATAGATCGATCCACATGACTTTCTGCTGCAAAATTGATGATTGCTCTAGGTTGATATTCTTTGAGTAATTGGGAGATAAAATTACTGGACGCTATATCTGACTTAATAAATCTATGGTTAAATTTTTCATTTAATGATTCAAGATTCTTAATATTACCAGCATAGGAAAGCTTATCGATAGAGATAACTGCTTCATCAGAAAATTTAAACCATTCCTTAACGAAATTAGAACCTATAAATCCGGCAGCTCCTGTCACAAAGATAGTCATAAACTAATTTTTAAAGATTTCTTATACCAAGGCAACCTAAGCCTACGACGACTATCATAGATTTTTTCATCAAATATTACCCAAAAAATCTCTGAGTATATTTTTTGACTCTTCTGTTTCATTTTCTATCTGCTTTTTTATATTTTGGGTTTGCTGTTGAATTTTATCTTCTATTACCTGATCAGCTTTACGCTCAAAGTAATCAAACTCAATATTAGGAAGCCTTGAAGCTATTGAAGCCCCGATGATTACACCTAATAGCACGCCTAATAAGAAACGAATCATAAAAATTTAATGAAGATATAGTTACAATGAATGATTATTTTAACTGATAACTGTTAAAACCAATAAAAAAAACCGGCTTAAGCCGGTTTGATTTTATTTAATGATGGATTTCCCCTTCGTTATTAAGAATCTGTTTTATCCTTAACTTTTCCTTCTTGAAGCGCCTAAGGCGCTCATCCGGTATATAGTTCTTGTAGCCGGAATCAATAATTTTTTCAAGCTCTTGATGTCGAGTGATCAGCTGCTTTAAGTCCATACGGCTCCCTATTAAATGTAATGAAGTTAATAAATGAAATGTAGTCTTAAATTAAATAAACTGTATCGGATGACCTCCTTTAAAATAGTTTTCACTTTTACTTTATACCTCTTAAAATAAAATTACTAGCCCAATTTAAAAACCTTTACTTTTAAAGAAGAAATAAAAAAGAATCATCATTAAAACCACGCTAATTGCTGACATTATTGATCCTTTTGGGTCATTTTTAATGAATAAAAACACTGAGCGGTAATAATAAACGAGAAAAATGGCTGCGAATAGCAATCCAATGATACTAAGTAAGGAATTCATCATATAATTATAGATTAAATAATATTTAAAAGGTATTTATGAAGTCATTAGTAAAAAGACATGCAAAAGAAGGTTTATGGTTGGAGGATATGCCAGAGCCCGAGGTTGGGAATAATGACGTTTTAGTTAAGATTCACAAAACGGCAATATGCGGAACAGATATTCATATCTATAACTGGGATGAATGGGCTCAAAAAACAATCCCTGTACCAATGATTACAGGCCATGAATATGCCGGTGAAATTATTGAATTAGGATCTAATGTCACTGATCTTAAGGTAGGCGACATTGTTTCAGGTGAGGGTCATATAACTTGTGGGCGTTGCAGAAATTGCCTGGGTGGAAAAATTCATTTGTGTCCAAACACTATAGGTATAGGTGTAAACCGTACTGGAGCTTTTGCTGAATATCTCTCAGTACCAGCTAAAAATATTTTTAAGCCTAGCAGGCCAATTTCAACCGATCTCTTATCTATATTTGATCCGTATGGGAATGCAGTTCATACCGCCCTTTCATTTAATATGGTTGGTGAAGATGTTCTAATTACTGGAGCAGGACCTATAGGTATGATGGCTGCTTTAGTAGCTAACCATGCTGGAGCTAGAAATATTGTAATTACAGATATCAATGAATATAGATTAGATTTGATAAAAAAAATACTTCCGAGAGTGGTAACTATTAATGTGGCTAAAGAAGCCATAAGTAAAGACTTGATGCATTCACTAGGTATTTTTGAGGGATTTGATGTTGGTATGGAGATGTCAGGTTCTCCCAAAGCATTTAGTGACATGCTTGATAATATGATCAACGGAGGCCAAATAGCAATGTTGGCAATTATGCCATCAGGCTCAGGTATAGACTGGGATATGGTTGTATTTAAAGGACTAACTATTAAAGGTATCTACGGGCGTGAAATCTTCGAAACCTGGTACAAGGGTTCAATGATGGTTCAAAGCGGACTTCCACTTGAGAAAATGATTACTCATCGATTCAACTATCAAGAATTTCAAGAGGGATTTGATATCATGCGATCTGGTAAATCAGGCAAAGTAATCCTAAACTGGATATAAATTAAAAGGGTAAAAAATGAGTATAAAAAAAACAAGAGAAGGCTTATCTTTAGACCTTGAAGAAATTAAATCATCAGGCTTATGGAAGACTGAGCGGTTTATTGATTCAGACCAAAATAATATGATTACACTAGATGATGGACGTAAAGTCCTTAATATGTGCGCCAATAATTATCTTGGTTTAGCAAATAATAGTCGCGTTATTGATGCAGCTAAAAAAGGTCTAGACCGATGGGGTTTTGGGTTAGCTTCAGTAAGATTTATTTGTGGGACACAAACCCTCCATAAAACACTGGAGAAAAAAGTTAGTGAGTTTCTTGGGATGGAGGACACCATTCTCTATGCAGCATGCTTTGATGCAAATGGAGGGCTTTATGAAACACTTCTTAATAAAGAGGATGCTGTAATTTCTGATGAGCTTAATCATGCCTCTATTATTGATGGAGTTAGATTATCAAAGGCTCAGCGCTACCGATACAAAAATAATGATATGAATGACTTACGACTTAGACTGATTGAAGCTAAAGAAAATGGATCCAGGAGAATTCTGATTACAACAGATGGGGTCTTTTCTATGGATGGCAGTATTGCTCAGCTGGATAAGATTTGTGATCTAGCAGATGAATTCGATGCAATGGTTCATCATGATGATTGCCACGCTACTGGATTTATGGGAAAGACTGGACGGGGTGTTCATGAGTATTGTAACGTTATGGATCGTGTTGATATTATTACAAGTACATTTGGAAAAGCTCTTGGTGGCGCTTCAGGTGGCTTTACATCAGGACGCAAAGAAATAATAGACCTTCTCAGACAACGATCTCGACCTTATCTCTTCTCAAATACTTTAGCCCCTAGTATATGTGCAGCAACAGTTGAGGTTATTGATATGCTCCTAGAGTCAACCGACCTTCGTGATCGACTTGAAAAAAATACTCATTACTTTCGAAAAGGGATGAAAAATGCTGGCTTTGCAATAGATGAGGGTGACCACCCTATTGTTCCTGTTATGTTAGGTGATGCAAACATAGCTCAGGAAATGAGCCGACAACTCCTTGAGCAGGGTATCTATGCGATTGGCTTCTTTTTTCCAGTTGTCCCAAAAGGTAAAGCAAGAATTCGCACCCAAATATCAGCTGCCCATACCAAGGAAGATTTAGATAAAGCAATTAAAGCATTTGAGTCAACACGGGATGCAATTACTAAATAAAAAAATTACTTTGTGAAATCAAACTTTCTAACGAAGTGACAGCTATAACCATCTGGATTTTTTAAGATATATTTTTGGTGCGATTCTTCAGCGGGATAAAAGTTTGCAAAGGCAATAACTTCAGTTACAACTGGATTCTCCCACTCCTTTGATTTATTAACTAATTTTATCGCTTGGAGTGCGGTTTTTTTCTGCTGCTCATTAGTATAAAAAATTGAAGACCTGTATTGAGTTCCCTTGTCATTGCCCTGCTGATTAATAGTTGTAGGATTATGCATTTTGAAAAAGTTAAAGAGCAGGTCTTGATAACTCAATTCTTTACTGTCAAATTTAATCTCTATACTTTCCGCATGACCAGTATCACCTTTAGTTACTTCCTTGTAGGATACATTTTTAATGTGTCCGCCAGAAAAACCAACTTTTGTATCCAAAACCCCAGGAATTTTTCTAATTAGATCTTCAAGCCCCCAATAACAGCCGCCAGCTAAGTAAGCAGACTGTGGATTTTTTTCTTTAGGGTTAGCATGTGTTGGGTTGGACATAAGCATTAGAATTAAGAGTATTTTTTTCATTAATAAATAGTAATATTATATTAACAGCTATAAGTTTTAGACAGATAAAAAAGTCCCATAACAGCAAAAATAAAACCTATAGGTAGGGAATCAAACCATAATTCATTTAGCTTCTTCCTCTTACCAAAAAACAGGTTATATAAAATAAAAATAACCCAACAGCTAATAAATAGAGAGGGTATTACAATTAAATAAAAGTCGCAAACATCAATTACCTTTTCAATATCTGCGACTGTATGATGACTTGTTATTGGACTATATATTTGATCCATTAATTAATCATCTAAATTACTTAACCTCTGATAAATACTTAGAGAATCTTCCCTTGCCAGCAGCAAATTTTTTCTCTATCTTCATTGCAGCAGCTTTTGCTTCTTTATGATTACCACTTGGATCGCCAACTACTACCAAGCCGACCATACCAAACATAGCATGAGGAGTACAGTTATAACCATATAAGCCCTCAATATCAAACTTTACTGAAATAGACTTATCTCCAGCTTTTTTAGTTAGGCTTCCCATCCATGGTTTTGCGCCTTTTGGAAGCATCTCTTTAATAGAAGCTGAATTATGCATTGCATCACCTTTCCAGGTTACAGTATCGCCTTTTGCAATTTTAATAACAGCAGGTTCAAATACGAAAATATCTGGGGCTTTTCCATTTACCATATTAACCATATGTTCTTTAGCAAAAACATTTCCGATTGAAAAAATTAGTACTGTCAAAAATAATGCTTTTATATTTTTCATACTTATTACTCACTCCTTTAAATTTAGAATAAAAATTTGGAACTACAAATAAATTTTTTTCAATTAATCAACAAACTAGTTGACCCTCTTTAGCATTAAGAAGTTCTTCTTAAATACTAAAAAACTCTAAAAAAAATTATCGACTATAGAATTCAACTACCGAGGTAGGACTCATGATTGTTGCATACGGAATCTCATCAGAGTCTGGGTACCTAACATAATTCACCTTAAATGCTTTCGGCTCTAAAGATATATATTCAGGTAGCTCTCTTTCAAGCTTCTGAATTGAGTCAATAACAATAGGAATTGACCTACTTTTTTCTCTGACTTCAATTACATCTCCAGGCTTGCATCTATATGAAGGAATGTTAACAACCACCCCATTCACCGTTAGGTGCTTGTGATTAACAAATTGTCTTGCAGCGAAAACAGTTGGTACAAGATTAGATCGATAAACAATTGCATCCAACCTTGATTCAAGAAGAATCAGGAGATTTTCACTTGTATCTCCTTTTTGAGAAAAAGCTTCTTTATAGATATTTCTAAATTGTTTCTCTCCAATATTACCGTAATATCCTTTCAACTTTTGTTTCTCTCTTAGCTGAACCCCAAAATCACTTCTTCTTCTAACTCCCTTTGCTCCATGCTGACCAGGGCCATAGGTTCGAGAGTTTGTTGGACAATTTTCTTTTCCCCATATATTTTCTCCCATTTGCCTTGATAATTTATTTTTTGGTGTATTTCTTGGATTTCTAGTTTTCATATTAATTTCCTATCTATTTTAATGAACATGCCGATTTGAGTTGTATTGTTTTCTTGGAGGAATTATTAAATTAACTCTCTCTAAAATTGCAGCAAAAGCATTTAATATCTTGTAAACACTTCTTCCTTGGTCTGGCTTAAGCCAAAACATAACCGAGGTTTGTGCCTCCGAATATTTATCGTTCTGAAGCATGTATAAAAGCTCGAGCACCTTAAACTCTCCATAATGAACATGATCACATAGCTCGGATCCAATTGGCCCCTTATCATCAGTCCCCTCTCCTATCCCATAGACCACCTCATCAATTAATGCACTAATATCTGGAAGTTGATGTTGTTCAAAGCATAATTTAAATAAATCTTTTGGGTTCTCACCTGTAATTGCACAATTAACACTATGTCTTAATGACCAAATAACCATTAATTCCGATGTATTCAAATCTAATAAGATTCCTTGTTTTGCAATTTCGCTTCCAATGTTTTTTTTAGTATTCAATTTTTTCCTTAAATTTTTTTTGTGATAAAGAAATCTTCTTTTCTACATCTAAATAAGAATCATTTACGATTCTAAATGAGAATCATTCGCATTACAAGAGAAATAAAAAAGAATAGTCCAGATAAGCGTTATTAAATATAAACTAGAAAGTGGGAGTTTTGATCTCGTAGCACCAGCAAAAGTAAGAGAATTATTTTGGTATAGCCTTTAAAGAGTAAGTTGAACAGCCTCCAGTAATTTCATAATCATAAGAACCATCGGATAGCTTGCCAGCACCCCCAAAGAATTGAACGTCAATATCCGCTGTTGTAGTTGAGACAGCTGGACATGGGTAATAATTATCCCTATCCCTATAATATTCTGATTGAGCTAACTTAATTGATTGAAGATTATTTACAGCTTGCTTCTCCTTAGCCTGGATCTTATATCCCTGGTACCAAGGTACGCCCACGGCGCCTATTATAGAAATAATAGCAATTACAACCAATAACTCTATAAGAGTAAATCCTAACTTAATATCAGAATATTTATACAATTTTTCTCCATTACTAAATAATAGTTATTAAACTACTTCTGCGGTTAATTTAAACCCAGTACAGCTTATCGATACACTCTTCCAATCAGCAGCCGCTGTTGCATCACAACTAGAAAGAACTTCTCCTGAACTTGAACAGGATACGACATCTAACATGCCCGAAGAATCCAAGCTAAAGCAACTTAAACCTGCTTTTTTATCATAATCTACTTTAACATCGACTCCAAACAATGCCGCTACAGTCTTTATAGTTTTAGCTAAAGCTGAGGAAGTTACTGTCGTGTCGCCTATTGTCTCTTTGACTGACGCTTCAATATCTTCATATTTTTCTCTATCTTTTATTTCTTCATCTGAAAGCCTTACTGTCTCTTCTTCGTAGGTTTCTTCAGAGAGACTACCAGATGACTCTTCAGCAACCGCAGAAGAGATGAAATTGAAATTCTCCCAAAAGTTAATTGAAGAATTAATTTTATGCGCAAAAAGACTAGACCCAACCATAAATACAAAAATAATAGTACCTAACAATTTAATCATAAAAAAATCTCTAAAGAAGTTAAAAACATAATCTTACATTCATTCCTGGTCTTATGAAACTTATTTGGGGGTTCATTTCTCTCAGCAAATCCATCTTTATCTTATAATTTCTGGCAAGCTTTGCGAATGTATCCCGATATTTTGTTTTGTAATATTTATTAGTACAGCGACTTTTTGAAGTAGATCTTGTGTATGATATTTTTTTAGTTGAGAAATATTTTATAAAGTATTCAGATGGGATGAGAATAACTTTATCAGAATCACTCCACTTAAATACGTCATATCCATTGATATGCTTCAATACAGAATTATCAATTCCTGTTAATTTATTTGAAGAAGTATAATTAGGAATATCTGACTGATTAATTCTTACTAAATACTTAACATTTGGAAACTTACGTAAATCAGGATTTTTTACGTTATCTCTAATGAGTCGGTTTAGGTGATGGTATGCAATTAAGTACTTTCTTGTTTCTTTAGGAAGCTTACTAAGGTTAATAGAATTATTAGTTACCAATCCTTTTTTCATTGCTTTCTTAACATTACCAATACCCCAATTATAGGCAGCAAGAGCCAAATTCCAATCATTCAATTGATTATGAAGATATTTTAAATACTTAATTGCGACTTGAGTTGACTTAACTACATTCCTTCGGTCATCAATTCTATTTGTAGACAACCCCCATTCTTTAGCCGTTGATGGTATGAATTGCCATAATCCAAGTGCGTCTTTTGGTGACCTAGCCAGTGGATTATTTCCACTTTCTAAAAGTGGGATAACAGCCAAATCAACCGGTAGCTTATTCTCCTTAAGAATTTCAGTATAAAATTTGATAGAAGGCGTTGAGGAGATAATTAAATCAAGATTATAAAATTTACTGACTCTAATACTATTGTATTTACTTGTATTTGTATGCTTGAATTTTTGCTGGCTTACAAAATACTCAAAAAAAGATTTAGCATGAATTTGAGGAGAGTTAATTAATAAAAATACAGTTAAAAAAAAACTAAGGTGCGCATTAAACAGCCGTTCCCATTTTGAATATTGGAGTATACATCGCTACCAATATAAAACCGATTACCAGGCCTAAAAAAACGATCATTAATGGTTCTAGCAACTGAGAAAAGCTATCAACCGAGTTATCAAACTCTTCCTCATAATACAACGAAACTGTTGTAAGCATTTCATTAAGCTTACCTGTTTCCTCCCCAACCTCAATAAATCCACACATAGTCTCAGGAAAGTCTTTTGTATCTCTCAAGGCTGAGGAAAAAGGCTTACCAGAGAATATATCGCGCTTTACTTTTTCAAGGGAAGACTGAATTTGTGTGTTACCAATTGAATTTTTTACAATTTCCATTGCTTCAATCAGATTAACACCACCAGCAATTAAGTTCGCCAGAACCATAGTTATTCTTGCCATAATTGAGTCACTTATTAATTGGCCTAGGACCGGAATCTTCATGATTGCTTTATCAAATTTTTGCATCAGTGGAAGATTTCTTTGAAGTGCTTTTTTAATAATCATAATAACGCCAAAAATAGCACCCAGAATAATTGGTGCTGTCCAGCTCCTCAAGAAATCACTCATCGCCATAACTATTTGAGTTGCTGCTGGAAGTTCCACTCCAGCATTACCAAAAATATCAACGAATACAGGGACAACAAATATCATCATTACCCCAACAACAGATACCGCGACACACAGCAGTATTATTGGATACATCATGGCACTTTTAATCGCTTTTTTAATTGAAATTGTTTTTTCTAAATTCAAGGTTATTCTTTCGAGAAAGGTATCTAAATTACCACTCACCTCTCCTGCTTTAACCAAATTGATATATACATTGTCAAACACTGTTGGATATTTTTCAAATGAAGCTGACAGGGGTATACCAGAGCTAATTTGGAGCAATAAATCATCAATTATGGGGGTAAATTTTGGATTTTCACTCTGGACCTTGAGCATCTCTAGAGCGGGGACAATTGCAAGCCCTGCCTTCATCATCGTCGTTAATTTTTTGGTAAATAAAAGAAGTTCTTTATCTTCAATTTTCAATCCACCTCTTGGTACTTTCTTTACCTTAGCCTCAGTCTCTTTCTTTGGAGCATCATCATCTATTGTCGTTACTATTGTTCCGTCTTGCTTAAGCGCAAAGATTGCCTCTTCTTTGTTTTCAGCCTCAATTTGACCTTCAGCAAATGTATTATTTTTTAAACCCTTCCATGCATACATCATTGATTATTCTCCTTCTTTAACCATTTTCTTTAGGGATAACACGTAGATACTCCTGCATAGACAATGAACCCTCATTTAAGAATCTTTTACCACTTTCCGAGATGGTCATAAAGCCTGTTTTTTTTGCAATTTCAAGAATATCAGCCTCAGACTTTCCAATACTAACGGCTTCAGAGATTTCATCATTAATTACTAAAACTTCATGAACACCCATTCGTCCACTGTAACCAGTTTGTTTGCAGTTGTTGCAGCCTTTACCTTTAGATAACTTTCCATCTTCATCAACCCCATATTCTTTAACAAATTCCTTAACATCTTCTAGATTTTTATCAACTAACTCTGAACATTTTTCACAATTTTTTCTAATTAATCTTTGAGCGACAACAAGGGATAAGGCACTTGAAACAAGATAGGCAGGCAAACCCATATTTACCAAGCGACTAATAGCACCAATCGCGCTGTTTGTATGTAAAGTACTTAAAACCAAATGACCTGTTAATGCTGCTTTTGAAGCAATGTCCGCCGTTTCGGCATCACGAATCTCACCAACAAGAATAATTTCAGGATCCTGCCTAAGAAATGACCTTAGTGCAGTTGCAAAGGTGAGTCCAATATCTTCCCTTACTTGAACCTGCGAAATACCACTCATTGTATATTCAACCGGATCCTCTGCTGTCAAAATATTTACATCTGGCTTGTTAAGATAGTTCATTGCTCCATATAAGGTAGTTGACTTACCACTACCAGTTGGTCCTGTAACTAAAACCATTCCTTGCGGAGCTTCAACACTATTTATAAAATCTTCTTCCTGATCTTTAGTGAAACCAATAGCTCCTATGGTCACAGCAAGTGAGGAAGAATTTAGGATACGAATTACAACTCGCTCACCTAGATTAGTCGGCAACATTGATATACGAAAGTCTACTTCCGTTCCATCTTTAGAGCGATATGATATTTTTCCATCTTGAGGTAAGCGTCTTTCAGCAATATCAAGATTAGCAAGAATTTTAATTCGGGCAATTACAGCATTATAGTTTTGGGTAATAAAACCTCTGTACTGTGTTTGAGCCAACATAGATCCATTTCCTCTAAATCGAATCTGAGCTGACTCTTTAAAAATCTCAATATGTACATCACTTACACCTGTTTTAACTGCTTCAGATAAAATCTCATCAACAACATTAACGACATCACCAGTTATTTCAACTACTGCTTCTTCTGCTTCTGGTGTATCAATTGCTAAATCAGCTTTCTGAGGTGCTTTATCATCAGCTTTCTTAGGTGCTTTATCATCAGCTTTCTGAGGTGCTTTATCATCAGGTTTTCTAGCTGGTATTTTGAGAGCTTCAAGATTAATTTCAGACTTCTTTGGCTCTTGTTTTTTTTCTTTTTGGAGAACAGATTGTGGGATTACTTCTTCAGATTTTTTTCCTAAAGCAGCTAAATCTAGGACGGGATCTTGTTTTTTATTTGTAGTTTTAATACTTTCCATACCTAACGATATTGCTTTGTTTGATCTTTCAATAACTACTTTCTTTGGCTCTTCTGCGGCTTTTTCTTTCTTAAGTAATGCAGATTTCTCCATCTCACCAACAGTATGTATGTGCTTTTGTGATATAGATTGAAATATAAATTCTGGAGGTATAAATTTAGCTTTTGTTTTTTTTCCAATCATTAAGCTAAGATTTTTGAGGGAATTTAGAGATCCTGGATGACACAAACCAAATTCGATTGTATTTACTTCTTCTATAATTGGGATAACTGAGTTCTTTAAACAAAATGCTACAGGAAATTTTTTTATCTCAGGGATTATAGGCTGAGGATTTAAATCGTAAGGGAT
>MDTF01005168.1_pt1 | contig 18406 bp, 12 predicted proteins | sample 811191 | NCBI WGS metagenome assembly MDTF01 (sample SAMN05326649, study PRJNA326480) | marine metagenome | isolation source: seawater | place: Southern Ocean | collected 2011 | reverse complement strand
TGTTTACTTTGTTATTTACTTTATTGTTTACTTTATTGTTTACTTTGTTATTTACTTTATTGTTTACTTTATTGTTTACTTTATTGTTTACTTTATTGTTTACTTTATTATTTATTTTTTTCATGATATTATTTAAATTATTATTTAATAATAACTGATTATTAACTGATTCTTGTATTTTTTTATTATTTCTTGGTTCTATGTTTTCCCTCATATCAGATGAATCAGTTCCACTAATCAAGCTTTCCAGTGCAGTTAAACTATTATTTAATTTAGTTATATTTAAATCATTGTTATTATCATTATCATTATTATTATCATTATCATTATCATTATTTTTTGTTTTAATATCAGGCGTACTCATTTTTAATTTCTGCATTAACATATCAATTGATTGATTTTGTTTAGATAATCCATTATTTTTACGACCTTTTTGTTGATATCCATTATAACTACTACGATTACGAGTATCACGTCGATCACGAGTATCACGTCGATCACGAGTATCACGTCGATCACGAGTATCACGAGTATCACGAGTATCACGAGTATCACGAGTATCACGAGTATCACGGTGATTCCGAGTATTCCGAGTATTTCGATGACCACGATAACTTTTATTACCTCTACTACCTTTGTGTCCTCGACTACCTCTGTTACCTCTGTTACCTCTGTTACCTCTGTTACCTCTGTTACCTCTGTTGCCTCTGTTACCTCTGTTACCTCTGTTACCTCTGTTACCTCTGTTACCTCTGTTATCTCTGTTACCTCTGTTATCATAGTGACCCTTTTTATTGGATTCATCATTGCGAACATCAGAATTATTTAATTCACTATTATTATTATTATTATTATTATTATTATTATTATTATTATCTCCTCCCCCGGTATGAGATTGCATGCCTTTTGATTTAATATCAAGATCAAAAATATTTATTAATTCATCTTTTAATTCATTTACTATAAATTTTTCAGAATAATCTGGTTCACCTTTTATATATGCGGTATATTCCTCTGAATCATCTATATTTGTTGCATCATGTAATTTCTGTAATTTAGTAATGCTTAATTTATTTAATGTTTTATCCATAACAATATCTATTTTACTGCAAAAATCACCACTTAAATTATTATTATATTTTAATATTAACTTATTTGATTTTTTTAATAGATTATCTAATACTTTTTCATCTGTAGTACCATCTATTGTTTTATTTAAAATAGAATCGCCTGTCGACTTCTTATTATTTGTATTATTTGTATTATTTGTATTACCAGTCTCGTCAATACTTTTGCTTTCGGTATTTCCCATATATACTTTATAATAGATAATATTTTCCTTGAATATATTGCAATGCAGTTCTTTCATCAACCTTTGCATATTCAATTAAATACTTAATTAAATATTTTAAATGACCTTCTGATGATATTAAATATACAATATTTTTTGATGATAAACTATAAATTAAACGAGGTATTGTTTCAGGGGTATGTGGTATTGATCGATTCACTTTGTGTTTTGTTAAATTTATAACAGAATCAATACCATATTTCTTGATATTTGGATATGATTTATAATCAGAAACCCATAACCCGGGATATAATTCAAAAAACATTCTATATTTTTGAATTATATTATAAAGTCGCAATTATTACTTATTATACATTACTTAATAAATGTTTTTCCTAATAAAATTCCATTTAGTAATAATAACACCAATAAAACGATTAATGTTGTATTTGCCAATGTCGAAGATTTAAATGCATCTGTCAATGAATTATCATGTATTACTTTCACCTTACACTTTTTATTGTCTTTATTACATGTTACAACATTTTCATCGGGTATTAAGCTTCTAATTCCGAAAACAGCTATACTACTTACAAATATGCCCAAAAATAATCCACTAAATGTTTTTAATATGGTTGATGCAATCGATGATACATTATTGTTCTTTAAAAACAACAAATTTATTAAAAATGAAGCCATTGGTACTGTTAATACAAATTTATTAGTAAACACATAAATTATATCATTGTTTGATGGGTCTCTGTATTTTTTATTAAAAGTATTCAAATAATATGCAATACCTACAAATGTAATTAAATATACAATATATGCTACGGTGCTTGATGGAGATGATACTGAGACTGACATAGAAAACATTATAACAATTATTGTTACAAAATAATATAATGAACTCATTATATTTAATAATGTTGTATCACCACTCTTTCTAACAGTCAATTTCGCTTGATGATAAAAATATCCAAACATTAATCCAATTATATAAAATATTGCAAAAAATAACGACTTTGTTATTTGTAAATCTCCCAAATATCCATTAAATACATATATAAATGTACCAAATATCAATAATCCCATAAAATCATATTGTGTTATCGGATAACATACTGTATCAGTGTCATACTTATTCTGATCATTCACTGTTTTATTTAATAATTTTATTGCAAAATAACCTAAAATTATTATTGTCATCGTTGTTTTATAAGAATTCATACTATATCCGTCAATTCCTAATGATTCTACAAATTTTTTTTTATTTATATTATTGGTATTTATACTGTTAAAATCATTATTATTATTATTATTATTATTGAAAATACTATTCATATATATATAAAAATTATATAAAAAATGAATAAAATATATTTAAAACCGATTTATTATATAATTAAAATGGATGTCTGGAATACATTTAACAACGTCAGCGAATCTTTTGAAATAAAAGATATCAATGACTCAAATGAAACGGAAATAGATTATAAAAATGACTTATTAATTAAAGAAAAATGCTTTAACTGCAAAGGACTAAATATTATACATTCAAATGGTAAACAATTATGCCCTGGGTGCGGGTTTGTTAATGGGCAAATTTTAGATATGCAACAAGAATGGAGATATTATGGTGCAGATGATAATAAAAGATCATCCGACCCAACTAGATGTGGTATGCCAACAAGCTCATTATTCTCAAATAATGCATTTGGTGGTATTATGTTGGGATATGGTAACGAAAAATATAGAAGACTTCTTAAATGGAGTTCTATCCAATATAAAGCAAAAAGTTTAATGGCAATATTCAAATACATTCAAGAAATTTGCATTGAAGCAAAAATTCCATATTGTGTATCAGATAAAGCAAAATTAATGTTTAAAATTGTAAGCGAAAATAATATTAAAAGAGGGGTGTCACGACATAGTTTAATTGCAGCATGTGTATATTTTGCATGCAAAGATAGGGGGATTGAGCGAAAAAGAAGAGAAATTTCAAATATATTTGAAATTTCTATTAAAAGAATGACAACTGGATGTAACATGTTCAAAGAAATCATGTTCAGTAAAAACCCCGACTTTGTGAATGGACTAAACCCATCGACAACTGAGGATTTTATTAGAAGAAATTGTGTATTATTAAAAATATCTGGAGAACAACGTGAAAAAATGATTTATGTTGCAAATGTTGCTGAATTTTTAGGTATTATTATGGACAATATCCCATCATCAATTGCAGTTGGGAGTATTTATTTGGTATCACAAGAAAATAACTTGCATATTACTAAAAAACATATTGCAGATACATGCGGAACCTCACATGTAATTGTTGCAAAAACATACAAAATATTGAAACAATGGAAAAAATATTTGATATCTTATAGTGTGATACAAACTTTATAAACAATAATATGGATTCCCATTATCACTGCTTGTTAAAACTTTCCACATCCCATATGTTATGAAAAAAAATAATGATTGTTGCCATATAGGGATTGTTGTTTGTTGATTAAGCAATATTGGTTTCATTATTCCAAAAAAAAGTAAAAATAACAAGGTTGTTATAAAGATATCTAACTTATTTTTATTCATTATATTAAGTATTGATATATTTTTTATTTAGATATTATGTCACTATCATATGTTATCTGATTATCCATCATTATATTATTTACTAATAATATCTTATTTGATATAATTTTTGTAAATCCATAATAGCAGATAAACATTAATGATAATAATATTCCATTAAATAAAATCCTCTTTTCTGACCATTCATCTCTACCCAATAGTTTTGATCTCAATAAACCCATTACAAAAAATATAACAAAAGGTCCAACTATGAATTTTCTAAAATCAGTATCTTTTATTAAAAAATTTGTATTAAAATAATATGCAAGTATTGTTATTGTATAAAATGCAAGTGCAAATCCTATAAATACAATCATTTTTAACATTGTTATATATTATTATATATTATATTATATCTTTATTTTTTATTCTCTGTTCTGTCAAAATAAAATATGTAATTTGTTATTACACGACTTCCGAAAAACCATAATAAATATAATATTGCAATTACAATAAACCTTGACAAAAAATACCCCCATCCATTTTGAAAAAATGATATTGTGGGATCATTTGCCGATATAATTTCAACATATAACACATACAAAAACAAAAAAATTCCTAATGAAATAAATCCTTCTATATTATCACGTGGCTGATTCAATAAATGTACCATTATTATATATATTTATTATATATATAATTATATTATGAAGAGCAATGTAAATAATGCAAATAATTACAATAATGCAAATAATTACAATAATTATCATAATTTGCCATCAACAACATGTGATGATAGAATGTACGACCCAAATACAGATAAATTGTTAAGTACAAATATGGAAACAATATGCCCCGGGCTAAATCCTGACAACGTTTATAAAACATTCTTTGGCAAACATATCAACAATAAATATCAAAAAATACCATTTAATAAATCTTCTAAACTATTACATACTTCTGCGAACCCATCCCTTGACGACTGTTCTAAAAAATGCACAAATAATAAAAAATGCAAATCATTTTCATATGAGGATAACACTAAATGTTATTTATATAAGGACCAAACAACTATGCCAAATAGCAAGTCATTTATTAATTACAAAAAACATTATGAAAAAAATAATTTCAGAATGGATCGTTTAAAAAACCCCCATGAAAAAATAGTTGGTCAACATTATGCACAATATGTTGCAACACAAGATGTATGCAATCAAAAATGCCTAGATGATGATAATTGTGCTAGTTATAATATTAAATTAAGCAATAATTATTGTAACTCATATTCGTCTGATGACAAAATTAAAACAAATAAACATAATATTAATTTATATACTCCTAAAAAAACATCATCTTACACTATCCCCGATATATATAAAAATTATTACAAAAAATATCCAGAAAAAGGTAAAAAAGGTGATTTCTTTTGCAAATATTCAAACAATAAATGTGAATATGTCAGTAAAAATGACCCTAAAAAACATAAACCAAAAATACTTAAACCTATAACAGAAGACCCATGTATCCCACCCAATTGTCATCCATCTGAATTAAAGAATAAAATTAAAACTTATATTAATGGTGTACCATTTTATAAATGTGACGGATTAGATTGTATAAAAGATCAGACATATTATATTAATAAATCAGGTATTGCTGATTTATCTCACCAACCCAATCCAAGTGCACAATCAACACTTTATATTAATCAATTCAAAGATCCTATTGTAAATAAAACATATGTAAATTGCCCTAAAACATATACACCAGTCCCATATACCAACCCATCCGGTACATCGCAATTTGTTTGTCAAAACGCAACCCTTAGCAAATGTCAACCAGATTCAATGGATACAAATGAAAGAACCCATTTACCATCATGTGACCCACTTTTTGTCCAATACAATGAAACAAATCCAGTTGTTCCCAATAAACCTTCTTTGAAATATTTTCAAGATCCATCTAAATGCAAAGCATGGTGTTTTCAAAATCCAAAATGCACAGCGGCTGTATTATCAAGAGATATAAGTGGTGATTTATTATGTCGATATTATAATTTTGATCCAGCTAAAGTATCATCAAATGTTGCTAGTTCAAAATTTTCATCAATCCATGTAAAAGATGGTATATATGACCCCAATAATATCAAGGAAAAGGCTGTATCGCAATATGAGTGCGGTACATATGGGTGCTGTGCATCCGGAATACCAAAAAAAGATGCAATTGGGACAAATTGTGATTTAAGTTGCGAAGAAAATGGAGGATGTATTACTGGGTCTCCTGACAAACTTTTACAAAATAGATTATTAGGAGGTGATGCCACTACAATGGATATGAATGTTAAAAGTGGATCAAGTTACTTAGGTGTTATAAATAATCTTATATCCACAGAACATTTCTCTATTCAAAAAAGTGGTTTAAATATATCATATGTTTTTATTATGGTACCCCTTACCATTTTAATTGCATATTGTATATTAAAATACAAGGGAAATCACTAAGCGTAGGGGGTTGTACAGGGAGTTGTTTATAAAAAAAACTGAAATATAATATGATATAAGATATATTATATTATATTATAAAAATGCCAGGTAAAAAAAATACAAAGGGAGGGAAGGGTTTTAAAAGAGGAGTTAAAAACTCCAGTACAGAACCATATATAACACGCAAAAGCGGGTTACAAAACAATGCAGTTAGTAAGAAAAAAAAGAAGAAAGCTGCAGAAACAAAAAAAAAATTAGCTGAAAAAAAGAAGACTGCTAATAAAAATGGAAAACCAACAAAAAGGATGACCATACATATGAAAAAACATAATCCAATAAAGAGAGATATTGAACAAAAAAACACAATAGAAGATAATGACCAACAAGAAGGTAAATCAGATTATTGTGGCAAAGAATATGCAATTGTAATTAAATTATTAGGCTTCGGTCGAGTACATGTTAGAATAATTGCAAATGATACAGAATCACCATATTACTATATGGGTGGTACTGTTGTTTTAGGTATAATTAAAGGAAAACTTAAAAAGAGAAAAGATTTTATTAATTTAAATGATATTATTATTGTCGGGATAAGAGACTGGGCAACAGATAAATCAAAAGTTGATATTGTATGGGTCTATAAGGATCCAGGTAATATTAAGAAATTAATAAATAATAATGAAATGACTGAAAGCCAAGTTCTATCAGGGTTTGATATAAAATCAAATAATGATTGTGGAATTGAGTTTGAAGAACAATCTAAAGAAGATTTAGCTCGAATGAAAAAACAGCTAGATATTAAACCAAAGGAAGAAGGTGGGAAAATGATGAATGTTACATATAATGTAACTGACCCTTATTCATCTAACGAACTTGAAGATGAGGTTGATTTTGATTCTATTTAATATTATTTGATTGTTTTTAACAAATAACCAAATAACAACCAATTATAACTAATTAAATGCTTATTATTTTTTTATTAAGTATTAATAATCGTAACTGAACTTTTATATTTTTTTTTAAACATCTACTTATTTCAAGATCTTTCAAAAATTTATCATACTTTTTACGATCGCTTGCATATAACATTTCTTTTCTACGAGAAAAAACATCATCCATTATAAATAATGCAGATTCAATCATTTTATTGATTACTTTATCTCTAATATAATAATTCCAACTACATTGGCTATATATTCTTACAAAACTATTACTAAACCCTAATAGTTTAATATTGGTATTTTCAGGATGCAAATTATTAAAATGAATATATCTTGATATTGATTCAATCGCATCTTCTGGTTTTTTTAAAAATGTTAATATAATTGCATCTGTAATATAATCCGTATTTTCTTGTCCAAAATCATTCATATTATAATTTTTAAGATCAGTTATAACCCGACCCTTACACCTATGATTACAATGTCGTGAGTATCCACTCTGAAACTGGAACGTCATATAACACTCAGAACACTGATACTTCTTTTTAACAATCTTTGCTGGTGTTCTTGATATATTAAAAATATCATCTGTATCCATGCCCATCTCAATAAATGAATCAATTAAAATATCATAATTGCACATGATTTCCTTACAGGTAACATCCAAAAAACGAATAGGGCATTGTGTTTTACCAGATAGATGTCTCTTTAAATTATCGACTCGTGTAAATTTATTCCCGCATCGGAGACAAACTTTCATTTTATTCATTATATATGATATATTATATAAAATCTTTAAAATATATTTTAATCAAACGTGACTTAATTCAGAAATCAAATATACCCGATTGGTCAAAAAATATACCACACAAATGTTAAAAATGTTTTTTTTTGCAATTTATGATTTTTTTTTCCAAAAGTAGCCAAAATAAATCTAAATAATTGTTGTAAAATGTCATAAAATGTCATAAAATGTCATCGTTAATGTCATAAAATGTCATGAAATGTCAAAAAATGCCAAAAAAAATCCATAAAAATCCATAAATATTTCACAAAAAAATATGAAATTTTAAAATTTTGGTCATATTTTGGAGTTTTTTGCAAGTATGGGGTATATTTTTTAACCCACCGGGTATATTTGGGATTTATAACCCAATACCCAACCCCCAAAAACACGGAATTTACATTTGGCTGTTATATTTGGACTAATATGAGAGTTTTTTATGTTGAAATAAACACAAATTAATACCACGGGTACTCATATAAATATTTATGTAATAAATATGGGTATAATATGAATATACTCAATTATTATATTGGTTTTGACGACATTGTATTTTATGCAAATAATTACCATATATTTATAGTGTGTTATTATTAAATGAATTGAATTGTATTTACTCATACTCACATACCCACTATATTATTTACTTATTATATATTTATATGTATTATGTGTTATTTATTTATATGTAATCTCTTATAGTATATATTATATTATTGTCATATCATATATAATACTCCGCTATACCCGTATAATATAAATCAGTGTGTTAAATAAGTTTCCTATAAAAGGAAGTACATAGAGTCATTTATAAGGGTGTGCTTATACACTCCTCTATAAAAAAAAGAGTGTTGTCACCACTCATAGTGAAATATTTTTAGGTGAGGAGTTTTTATACATTTGATAGTTTCATGGTATTATATTATGATGGTACTCCACACCATAATATATATTTGTGCATTTTGATATTCGATAAATACCCCAAAAACAGGGTGAGTAAATCATGTTTTTTGTCACAAAAACATAATGCAACACATATTGATCAATAGGGTAAGACTCAAAATCGTCCCAAACCAAAATATACCCATTTGTCATTTTTTTATACAGATCGGGCCTTAAAAAACTAAAAGTGAGTGAAAATATTTATTATAGTTTTATTATTATATTTTAAAACTGTAATTTGTATATCAATATTTATATTTGTTTTCATATTTTCAATATTATATTTATATAATAAATATATTTGTATTTTATCATAAGGGGGTTATGCATTGAATTAATTTTATCATATAAATTTAATCATATATATAAATATTATAATATGGACAACCCTGTGTAAAAATCATCATTGTAAATATGTCATTTTTCAAACTACCGTTATTAACCCAGACGTTGAAAACATGTAAAATATAATATCTACAATATTTATAATATTACAATTAATGAGTTTGTTTTTTAAAAATAATGCACCTGATGCAAATATATCCAAAACCAAATCAGTGATTAAAATACAGAATAGGTTTCGGGAGATCAAAATGCAAATATTATTAATAACTAATAATTTAATGAGAATTAAACATAATATTCATAGCATGCTTAGGAATATTCAACATAATTATGACATGGGCATAATTAATAAAGAAAAATATACTGAGAATATCCAATTGATTTCTAATATTAATAATAAAGTGTCTGAATTCCCACCACTTCCTTTAACATTAGAATCATTGAAAAACACTTCGACACTGTCAATGCAAATTCAAATAACACATATTTTAGAACAGATATATATAATTTGTAAAAAAACAGGAATGTCAAATGTATCATCTATATTGAAATTATATTGTGGTGATAAATGGTTTAATACGATTCCTGATAAATATTTTAATTTAATAGTATTTTATGACAAATATATGTCTCCATTTAAAGTTGATATCATTGACAATAGCATGAGAGATGAATTAGAAGAAATTTTAGAAATTTCTAAAAATGAAGGATTTAATGAACCTCCAACAATTCCATTTATTACCCGATCATATCCACAAATCACAAATTCCTTTGATGAAAAAATAGAAGGAATAAAATTATATATTCCACATTCAACGCAATATGATACATTATGTTCTAAATCACATAAGTATATTCAAATAACAGGAGTTTTTAAAAAAGATTCTTTAAATATTGCAAAAAATGAATTACCATTTATTGAGAAGTATAATAGCATTAAGTCAAGTATAGTGTATTTGAGTATACCCAACACATTTAAATATCCATTTTTTGAACAACTTTCTTTAAGAGATTTTATTTCAAATAATGAAAAACAAATTTTAAATAAGATTAAACATAATTGGGATGATTTAAAACGATTAAAAGATAAATCATTGGCACAAATTGTTAAAGAATTTACCAAAAGTACTTTTGAAAAACAAAGAAAAATAATTATAATTTTATTATTATCAGAATCACCAGAAGACCAATTTTTAGCCCATATTGTATATGATATGATATCGAGCAATTCATTTTTATTAAAAGCACAACCAACATTTGATTTTATATTTAAATCTCTGCACTGGACTATCCAAAAAAGATTTAAAGTAACATCTCAAAATATAAATGATGAAAAAAAGAGAATAAAAGATTTATCAGAAGAAGATATTCCAATAGAAAAAAGAGTTGCTTTATTAAAAACCACAGATAATGTAAAGAAAAAAGCATATGACAAAATAAAAGAGATGAAGGGGACAAAAGAATCAAGTGCAAAGGCTCAATCATACGTCGAAGGTCTATTAAAAGTACCATTCGGTATTTTCAAAAAGGAATCTATTTTATTATTCCTTGAAGATTTCAAACTTAAAATTAAATCAGCAATACCAATGGTGGGTGATCTTGTAAAAAATGTTGAAAATGATTTATTACATAATTTTATATCTGAAATTATATTCATATACGATGAATGTAAAGATAATTTAAATACTGAAAATGAAATTAATATATTTATGATAAAAGTAATAACTGAATTAAATAAATTAAATAAATTAGAATTTACTGAAGACCTTCCAATTGAAACTGAAACTGAAACTGAAACTGAAACTGAAACTGAAACTGAAACTGAAACTGAAACTGAAAATGAAAATGAAACTGAAACCGAAACTGAAAATGAAACTGAAACTGAAACTGAAACTGAAACTGAAACTGAAACTGAAAATGAAACTGAAAATGAAAATGAAACCGAAACTGAAAATGAAACTGAAACCGAAACTGAAACTGAAACTGAAACTGAAACTGAAACTGAAACTGAAACTGAAATTATTTTAAATAAGGAATTAGTAAAATATTGCGTTGAAAAAATTAAAAATATACAAGAAGTCAGAAAAATATTAATTGAGAACAAGGCTAGTAATATTGTAAGTCTTAGAAGAATTGAAACAGAATTAATTGATATTGAAAAAAAACTTGGAATTAATTATCCAACAAATAAAAAAGAGAATAGTGATAAATCTAATAATGTTTCAACAATATATGATACAATTAATGAACTTGTCGCTGAATGGGATGAATATAAGGATAAAAAAATGAAATATTTGAAAAATGTAAGACAGACACTTGACAATTGTGTTTATGGACACGATGATTGTAAACAACATGTTGAAAGAATTATTGGACAGTGGATGAATGGTAAAATGAGTGGAACTGTATTTGGGATGCAAGGTCCTCCTGGGACAGGCAAAACAACAATTGCAAAACAAGGAATTGCAAAATGTTTAATTGATATAAATGGTGAGCCACGGCCATTTTGTTTTTTACCATTGGGTGGTTCATCAAACGGGTCTACATTGGAGGGGCATAATTATACATATTTAGGTTCTACATGGGGAAAAATAGTTGATATGGTAATAGAAGCCAAATGTATGAATCCAATTATATATATTGATGAAATTGATAAGGTGTCTGGGACTGAGCATGGTAGAGAGATTATAAGTATATTGACACATTTGACAGACCCATCCCAAAATAAGGAATTTTCAGATAGATATTTTTCGGGAATTAAATTTGATTTATCAAAAGCAATTTTCATATTTTCTTATAACGATCGTTCAAAGATTGATAGAATTTTACTGGATAGAATAACAGAAATTAAGGTTAAACCAATCAGTAATTCTGATAAAGTCAAGATTACAAAGGATTATTTGATGCCCGAAATTTTGGATCAAGTAGGGTTTAAACACGGTGATATTAAACTTGGGAAAGCAGAAACTAGTTTTATTATAGAGAATTATACATTTGAGGCAGGTGTTAGAAAATTAAAAGAAAAATTATATGAAATTGTAAGAGAAATTAATCTTCAACATATAATGGATGAAAATGTGATTTTTCCATATGTGGTTAGTCAGCAACATATTGAAGATATTTTTTCAAATAATAATAAAGTTATTATTAAAAAATGTGCAAATAAACCACATATAGGCATGGTTAATGGATTATATGCAACTTCAATGGGCACTGGTGGTTTAACAATCATCGAAGTTCATCGGACATTATCCGAAAATAAACTTTCATTGGAATTAACTGGATCTCAAGGGGATGTAATGAAAGAAAGTATGAAAGTTGCTAAAACATTGGCATGGAATGTTATTCCGGATGATATTAAAAAACAAATTAAGACAGAATGGGAAGATGTAGGCTCATTCGGGCTACATATTCATTGTCCCGAGGGGGCAACTCCAAAAGATGGTCCGTCGGCAGGAGCAGCAATTACATGTGGAATTATTTCAAGATTATGTAATTTACCAATTAGGAATGATGTTGCGATGACTGGTGAAATTAATTTAAGTGGACAAGTAACTGCAATTGGTGGTGTTGGATCAAAGGTTGATGGTGCAAAAAGAGCTGGTGCAAAAATAGTATTACTACCAAAAGACAATGAACGAGATTATAATAAGTATGTTAAAAGAGTAAAGGATTCACTATGTAGTAGTGGTGATTTTACAATGACAGATGTTCATAATATTAAAGCGATATTCATTGAAACACTTGCAGATTTAATACCACATATATTTGTCGAAAATGAATTGAAATTTAACTTTGATTAATAATTTCTAAATTTAGCAGCTTCATTTATTTCGAATAGCATAATAACCGTATCTTCAATTGAAATACATTCATCTGTAATGCTAACACCATATAATAATCTTTTATTATTTATAGATTGTTTTCCTTCATGTAGATATGATTCAATCATAACACCAATTATATTATCTTCTAATTTGAGTTGGTTGCATACAGATTCCATTACACGTTTTTGATTTTTTGCTTTTTTATTAGAATTACTATGTGAAAAATCAATCATTATATTTGGGATCAAATTGTAATCATATCCAATTTTAATTGCATTATTTACATCATTCTCATGATAGTTGGGTTCTGTTCCACCTCTTAAAATAATATGACAATTTTGATTACCATTTGTTTGAATAATAGCACTTCTTCCAAATTCATCAATGCCTAAAAATGTATGTTTATGTTTTGCAGCAATTACCGATTCATATGCAACATTTATATTTCCATTTGTTGAATTTTTAAATCCAACTGGCATTGATGATCCAGATACTAATTGTCGATGAATTTGACTTTCAACTGTCCTTGCTCCAATTGCTCCCCATGAAATTAAATCACTAAGATACTGTGGAGAAATTGGATCTAGTAACTCACAAGCGATTGGTAATCCAATCTTTGTAATAGATATCATTATATCTCTTGCTAATCTGAGACCCTTTTCAATATTACATGTATTATTTAAATCGGGGTCATTAATCAACCCTTTCCATCCAACAGTAGTTCGTGGTTTTTCAAAATAAACTCTCATTACAATTAATAAGTGTGGGAAATTAAAAGAAATATTTTTTAATTTTGCTGCATATTCTAATGCACCTTTTTTATCATGAATTGAACATGGACCAACAATAACTATTAATTTATCATTCTTTCGATGAAGAATATTAGATATTGCATGTCTTGTATTTATAATAAAATTTTTATATTGATGTTCTAATGGGAATTCAGATATAATTTGTTGAGGGGGTGATATTGCAGACAGATTCCTTATATTATTAATAGGAATAGGGTCAGGGATACTATTATTTAGCATATTTTTTAACATATAATAGTAATATAATATTTTTTTATTAGATTACTAACACTATAACTCCATAATAAAACAGTAATAAAAAATGGAAATAGTATACTAAATCCATATATAAAGATAATATGTGGTATAATAATATTACGGACGTTTAGCTCAGTTGGTAGAGCATCGGTCTTATGAGCCGAAGGTCATGGGTTCGAGCCCCATACTGTCCATTTAAAAAATATAATATATTTTTTAAATGGTTCTTCGAATTAAATCTTCAAAATAAATCTTCAAATTAAATCTTCAAAATATAAAAAAAAATTACGAAGTAAATAATCTTGGTGCAATTCCCATGCTCATTAACTCTTGAATTAATAGTTTAGATGCATATGGAATTTGAACTTTTGCGAATTCAGTTGTGTTGCTTTTGTCGTACAATGATTTGAATATATTTTTACTCTTATTTCCAACTGCAATCATTCCAGATTTTTTACATATGTAAAATTGGAATTTATCCGAGTTATCAAATAATCTTTCTTTTAGAAATTGTGTAGCGCCATGTGCTATCATAACATCTCTTTCCATCTCACCATGACGATGTCCCCCATCACGTGACCGACCCTCACTTGGTTGTCTAGTTAATAATTGGTATGGACCACTTTGTCTCGAGTGAATTTTATCACGAACCATATGTTTCAATTTATAGTAAAATGTTGGGCCCATGAAAATATTGACTTCCATCATTTTACCTGTTTTCCCACAATACAAAATTTCTTTACCTGTTTTTGAAAATCCACAATGTTTCTGTAATATCGTCCCAATATCATCAACATCAACATCTGTAAATGGCGTTGCGTCCATCTCACGACCGAGTACTGATCCAATTTTACCAGAACAACATTCAATTAAATGTGCAACTGTCATACGAGAAGGAATTGCATGAGGGTTCAAGATAATATCTGGTTTAATTCCTTGTTTCGTATATGGCATATCTTCTTCTCTATATGTTATCCCAATTGTACCTTTCTGACCATGTCTACTTGAAAATTTATCTCCTGTCATTGGTTCTCTGTTATTCCGAACTCTTACTTTACAAACTCTATAACTACCATCATTTTTATTAACATATACCCAATCGATAACACCTCCCTCATTTTTTTTAATTGCTTTACTAACATCTTTATATTTTGGATCACCTTCCTCTGCACCTTTTATTGGCATAATTTTACCAATAATAACATCGCCTGGTTGGACTTCCGCTCCAATTTGAACAAACCCATCTCCATTAAGTTTATCGTATGAGGACGATTCTCTTCTCATAGTTGTTTTAACGGTTTTATTTGGATAAAACTTTTCAGGTTTACAGAATTTTTCATCTTCTAGTGTTGAACTATTTCGTTTTTCTTCATCCTTATAAGTTTTATATAAGCTTGATACAAATAACCCTCTATCAATTGAAGATTTATTAAAGATTAAACTATCTTCTTGATTATATCCAGTATAACATGCAATTGCAACAATTGCATTAATTCCAGCTGGAAGTTCATTGCTATTAACATAAATACTTGGTCTTGTTGTTACAATTGGTTTCTGCGAATAATGTAGAATATGTGATGTGGTATCCATTCTTTTTCTAAAATTTGTAGCAAACATACCAAGTGCCTGTTTGCCCATAGCACCTTGGAAAATATTTCTGGGCGCTTGGTTATGATTGCAGTATGGGATATTTGAAACTAATACACCAAACATCATTGCTGGATGTAATTCACAATGAGTATATGTTAAATGAAAATCCTTGTGAGATTTATTCTTAACTAAATCATTGTATGTCATTGCAATTAATAATCCGTCTGATTCTTCTGGACTAACATAATCAATACATTCTTTATCTGAAACTAGATCTGTGAAATTAATTTTGTTTTTTTTAATATCATTAAATATTTCTTTTGTAATAACTAAGTCATTTTTTTGTACTTTATATAGTGGTCTTAATAAACGTCCACCATCTGTATATAATTTTATAATTGAATTCTTGTAATCCCAACATATTGATGTATGCGGATTGATAATTCCTTTATTGCGTCTTTGTTTTAAATCATCAAATAATTCTTTTGATCTCATATGAATTCCAATCCAATCCCCGTTTAAGAAAATCTTGGTTGCTCTTGTAATCATAATTGGTTCTATGTTACTTAATTCAATCATACCTTGTTCTTTTAATGCGGATAATACTGGTTCTGAGCTAATTATCGATGATATATAACATGTAAGTGCCATATTTTTAACAATTCCAGTACTTTCCCCTTCAGGAGTTTCACTTGGACATACATATCCATAATGCGTGCTATGCAATTTTCTTGGTTCTGTTAATTTTGCGTCTCGTTGCATGGGTGATATAATTCTTCTTAAATTTGACAATGATGATAAATATGTTAGGCGCTGTAATAATTGTGCAACTCCCTTCATTCCTGGCATGCTTTTAATTCCCCAGTCACCAGTTGCAAGTGCTCTTTTAATATATGTTTCTAGAGAGTTAGTTTTAATTCTTTTTGAAAGATTATCTTTTAATTCATTAAGATGTCCTGAATAAATATCTTTTTCAATTGTATTTTTCATTTCTCTGATAATTTTCATATAATTTTCCCTAAATAGTACTGCCATTAAATCACCTGATGTGAAAATACGCTTATTCATAAATGAATCTCTATCATCTGGTTTAGATTTATTCATTACATTTTGTAATAATTTATTTGTCATATATCCAAGAAAATATGCTTTTTTCTTTGAACTCTCTCCTACATGTGGAAATAACGAACCCAATAATAATTCTTTTGTATATTTAAGTTTATATTTATTTGTATTTTGAATATTCTTATTCTTAATATAAATCGTTACAAAATTGGAAATATATTCTAGTGCAATCTGTTGTGATTCAATTGCAGCAGCTTCATCAATTGATGGTGACAATAGGTCTAAGAGTTCCTTATTTTTACTATCATTCACATCATAGCAGATGTATTGGCATATTTTTTTATCTGAAATAATACCAAGTGCTCTAAATACAACAAATAATGGTAAATCTGTTTTAATTCTATTAATATAAATCTTCAATGTTTTCCCAAAACCAGAATCTTTCGATGTCATCATTACTTTTATATTTTTAATAATTCCTCGTTGACCATGTGGAACTGATGTAACTTCTGCAATATGTGAATATTTTTGTGTCGATGCTTTGCTATTGGGAAATATAAAAACTTTATTATTGCATTTTGATTCTTGACATACAATTGCTTTTTCACTACCATTAATGATAAAATACCCGCCCTCATCATATTCACACTCACCCATTTCAGCTCGTGTTTTATTTGTTTGATCAGATAATACACAAAAATCAGACTGTAACATAATTGGAATTTTCCCAAAGTTTTTTTTATGAATCATTGGAAATTCAATCTCATTGTATTCATCTGTTTTTATATTATATCTTCTTACAAAATGCCTAATATCTACATACAAACTTGATGCATAAGTCAAATTTCGGAGTCTTGCATCATTTGGATACATTTGTTTAACTGTACCATCACTTTCATTGATAATTGGTTTACTTATATATATTTTACCAAATTCTATTCGATAATCAGATAGATATTTTTCATTATTTTGGTCGTAATCGAATTTTACTAACACAGGGTTATTTTCCTTTATAATATTTGAAATATCATTTCTAATAAAATTATTAAATGAATCTACATGATGCATTACGAAACGTTTTTTATTTTTGAAATAATCATCTAAAACATTCCAAGTCTGAGTAGACCATTCTTTATAAGTACTTGATAATTTGTTTAATTTATTTTTATTGGTATTATTCATAATATATATTAATATATACATTATTTTAAACATTTTATCTTCATTTTTTTTTTATTTATTATTAAAAATTATTAATAGTAAATAAATTCACGAATTAATCCAATGTAACTTATATGGGTCGTATATGAGTCGTATATGAGACTCCCGCCTGTAAAAATCAACTGTTCGATGCTTGGAGAAGATGCAATACGTTCAGCAATAAATGATTATAAAACTAAGCAAATTAATTTAGATGGTTAATTTCTGACAAAAATGATACACAAAAAATGATACACAAAAAATGATACACAAAAAATGATACACAAAAAATGATACACAAAAAATGATACA
>MDTF01004579.1_pt1 | contig 18409 bp, 18 predicted proteins | sample 811191 | NCBI WGS metagenome assembly MDTF01 (sample SAMN05326649, study PRJNA326480) | marine metagenome | isolation source: seawater | place: Southern Ocean | collected 2011 | reverse complement strand
TTTTACTTAATTTTGATATTTTATTCGGTTTATAAGCTTTATTTGTGCCAGTAAGATTTTCAGAATGTTCTTTTTGCCACAAATGTTTTTTTTCATCTTTATTTGGAATATTGTTTACAGTGTGGTGCATCCATAAAAACCAATCTGAATCAATCTTAGATGCATCAATATTATTTGCATAAACTACCCATCTTTCATTTTTTTTACTTTTGTAGTATCTGTTACCCTGTGCGTCATTACCAACAAATTTTCCTAAAAATAAAGTTTTTAGAAATGTTCCAAATGTTTCTCTATGCCACCAAGTAAAAATCTGTTTTATCATATATATATTGCATCCACACACTTAGAAATTGTATAATTATATTATAGACTGTTATTATTTTTAATATATATATTTATTTAAACAGATTCCAAATTATATGAAAAAATTTCTAGTAGAAACGTATTACACCTGCACTTTTAAAACCGTTCACAGTTTAGATGAACTGAATGACAAGGAGTTGGCTAAAATAGATCAGAGAAAAGACGGTGAAGTTGAAGTTATTGAAGTAAAATTAAATAACAGAAAAACTAAAAAAATTGGTGATAAAAAGATCGTTCAAGATAAAAAATTAACGGAAAATGCTAGTGTCTCAAAAAGTGTTACAGAGCAAGCTATGAGTAAAAATAGTACCAATGCCCAAGTAGTAAACAAAATTAAAGGACAGGTAGAAAAAAGATTTAAAATGCCTGATCGTAGAAAAGGCTATATTCAAAAAGCTCAAATAGGTAATCACAAAGTTTATTTACATACCGGAGAATATAACGATGGAAAGATAGGTGAAATATTTATCGATACCAATAAAGAAGGTGAATTGGTTAAGGCTATGATGAATAATTTCGCAATAGCTATTTCACTTGGCCTGCAGTACGGTGTTCCATTAGATGAATATGTTGATGCTTTTATAGACACTAAATTTGAACCATCAGGTAATGTTGATGGAAATGATAGAATTCTCAGTGCATCATCTATACTAGATTACGTTTTTAGAGAACTAGCTATCTCTTATTTGGGAAGAGAAGAATTAGCTCACACTCCTTCTATAGCTAGCACTGCAGAGGTTAATAGCGATGACGGTGAAGATCAATTTTTAAAAATAGTTAAAAATATTACTTCAAAAGGATTTGTAAGAAGCAAGTACGAAGAAAAACTTGTTGATTTAAGTGATATTAGAATAAATTTAAAAACAAAAAAAAGTTAAGTTTTATTATTAACTAATTTTGTTATATTTAATTCTTTAAGTTGTTTTTCTTCAACTTCTGATGGTGCACCCATCAAAAGATCTTGAGCGTTTTGATTTAAAGGAAAAAGCGTTACCTCTCTTATATTTTTTTCATTAGCAAGCAACATAACAATTCTATCTATACCTGGTGCAATCCCACCATGAGGTGGAGCACCATAACTAAGTGCATTAATCATTCCACTAAATTTTTCATCTACCTGCTTTTTATCATAACCAGCTATAGAAAATAGTTTATACATTAAATTAGGAATATGGTTTCTTATAGCGCCAGAAGAAAGCTCTATACCGTTACATACAATATCATATTGATATGCGTTGATTTCCAAAGGTTTGTCAAAATTTAGATTTTCGATATCTCCTTGAGGCATTGAAAATGGATTGTGACTAAATTTAATTTTTTTTGTTACTTCATCCAACTCAAACATTGGATAATCAACAATCCAACAAAATGCAAATTCATTTTCATCTATTAACTTCAAATCAATAGCTATTTTTTCTCGTGCTAATGAACAAATTTTTTCTACTTCTTTTATATTGCCACAAGCAAAAAATATACTATCGCCTACTTTAGCACCTGTAATCTTCATTATTTCTTTTAAAGCATCTTCTTTAAAAAATTTTCCAACTGGTCCTTTAGCCGTAATTTGATTTTCTTCTTCTATAGTAAAATAAGCTAAGCCAGACGCACCTTGCTCTTTGGCCCACTTGTCAATATTGTCAAAAAAACTCCTGGGTTTATCTTTAGTACCTTCGGTTACAATACACCTTACTTTTGATCCTGATTTTACAAGTTTTTTAAATATATCAAATGAAACATCCTCTCTAGAAAATATATTAGTTAGATCGTTAATTATTAAAGGGTTTCTTAAATCTGGTTTATCTGAACCATATTTCAACATGGCATTTTCATAGGAAATTCTAGGAAATTTTTCTTGTAGTATTTTTTTAGATGAAAACGATTTAAATAAGGTAACCATTAATTTTTCAACAATTTGAAACACATCTTCCTGCTCAATAAATGACATTTCTATATCAAGTTGATAGAACTCTCCCGGACTTCTGTCTGCCCTTGCATCTTCATCTCGAAAACATGGTGCGATTTGAAAATACTTATCAAATCCTGACACCATAATTAATTGCTTAAACTGTTGTGGTGCCTGAGGAAGTGCGTAAAATTTTCCAGGATTTAATCTACTTGGGACTAAAAAATCTCTAGCACCTTCTGGACTTGAAGATGTTAAGATTGGTGTTTGAAATTCCAAAAAGCCTAATTTTGACATTTCATTTCTTATGAAAGAAATAATTTTACATCTTAATATTATATTTTCATGCATTTCATTTCTTCTCAGATCTAAAAATCTATATTTTAACCTTATATCTTCAGGATACTCTTGTTCACCAAAAACAGGCATTGGTAATTCATTTGCTTCAGATAATATTTTTATTTCATTAATATTTATTTCAATTTTTCCAGTTTTAAGATCGTTATTTTCTGTCCCACTTTCTCTCTTAACGACTTTACCATAAATTGATAATACTGACTCTGGCTTAATTTTTTCTAGAGTCGAAAAATTTTTATTTTTATTTTCAATAACACATTGTGTCATTCCAAAATGATCTCTAAGGTCTATAAATAATAAATTACCATGATCTCGTTTTCTATGAAGCCAACCAGATAAAACCACTTCTTCATTGGTGTTTTTTTCGGTTAATTCTGAACAATTATGTGTTCTATATTTATTCATTGTTATTTTTTAATACTTTTTTTACTAAATTAATATTTATTGATTTTCCAGTAGTTAACGATTCTATATCTATATTTTTAATAAATTGAAATATTTTCTCATAAGATCGATCAATATTATTTAAAATATACTCTAATAATTTAACATTAACATTGATTTGTTTGTCAGAAAAGGATTTTACTAAAATAACTCTTATAAGATCGTCTGTTGGTAAATCTATACCAACATCTAAAAAACTATCAAATCTTGACTTCAAATCTTTTAATTGAATTTTATTTTTTTTAATAGGTTCTAGAGAATTTATGACAATATATTTATCAAACTGCTTAGAAAAGTTTAAAGTTGAATAAAGAAGTTTCTCTTCAATATCATTCTCATATTCATCAATAATTAAGCAATCTTTATTTTTTAAATCTATTAATACATCTTCATCAAAATTTTTAGATGTGACTAAAATAGAATTTAACTTTTTTTTTAATATATTGGCCAAGTGTGTTTTACCACAACCATTAGTTCCAAAAATATTAATATTATTATCTAACCACTCTGGCCAACTTTCAATTAATTGATATGCGGCAAAATTATTAGATGAGACGTAAAAATCATTTTCATAATATGTAGTCTTAAATGGAAATTTAAAAGAAAGTTGACTCATATCAAATTAATTTAAGTACCCATTGATTGTTTGTAACTTTAATTTGTATGCCCTGATCGGTAAACTTGTTTTTAATTTTGTCTATTTTTCCTAAATATTTAATTTTTATTTTAGCGTAATCTTTATTAAGTTCAATGACACGATAATTTTCTATTAAACTAATTTTATCTAAAGCAATTTGAAGATTTAACAAATCCCTTTGTTTATTTAAGTTTAATATTATATTTAGATAAGATGGTGTTCTTACATCAATTAAATTTTGCGCTTTCCATATGTCGCTAATTTCACTTTTAATTTTTTTTGTTATATCTGCGTAATATTCTTCTTTAACTAAATTTGTAATTTTATAATTAAAATTTTTGACTACTTCTTTACCAGAGAGGTATCCTTTTAAAAAAATTGTAGTTTTATTTTCTAGAGGTTTAATAATAATAAAGATGTAGTCTTTAATATTGTATTTAGATAGGAATTTTTTAATTTCAATATTTTCTAAATTATATCTATTTTTGTTAATAATTTCAATTGTCTCTATATTTTCTAAAGGCATAATATATTCAATAAAATCTTTTTCATTACTTCCTAGCTCATCTTTATTCCAATTATTATAAAAATAATTTTTTGAAAACATATAAAAATTATCATCTTCAATCAATATTGGTAATAAAATAATACTAGATTTAGAAATATCAGCATAGGATACATTTTTTTTGTAGAAAAAATTGTTAATTTTTACATTGTCAAATAAAATATTTACAATAGTTATACTTTTTTCAACTGTGATTGAATTTTCAATTATTTGATATGTTGAAACTAAATTCTTAATTTCTGATAGATTCGTTTTACTGACTGAACTTATATCTTGTTTTCGTAAAATTTTTTGTATCAGTTTTTGAAAACCCAGTTTAAATGCTTTATTTATTAATTCTTCTCGACTTTTAATATTATCATTAGTAATTTCAATATTATCAACATTAAAAATGTTTGAATTTGAAAAAACGTTTCCTGTTTTAATGAAAAATACTATTATATAGATGATTAAAATTAATTTATTCATACTGTAAACAAATATCATTTAATTAATGCAAAAAACAAAAAATAGTTATAAAAAAAGTGGAGTAAATATCGCTCTTGCAAATACTTTTGTTAAACACATAGCTAAAATCTCAAAAAAGAATGTCAAAAAAGAGAATAAAATAGTCAATTCAGATAATATTGGTTCATTCGGTTCCTTATTTGACATAAGTAATATCAAAATTAAAGATCCTGTAATAGTTTCGTGTACTGATGGTGTTGGTACCAAACTTGAATTAGCAAGAAAGTACAAAAAATTTGATACTATTGGCATAGACCTTGTAGCTATGTGTGTTAACGATCTTATAGTGCAAGGCGCCAAACCATTGTTCTTCCTTGATTATATTGCAATTGGAAAGTTGGAACTTAAAAAAATAAAGAAAATATTAAAAGGTATAATAAGAGGGTGTTTAATATCAGGTTGTGAATTAATAGGTGGTGAAACCGCAGAAATGCCTGGAATTTACCAGGCTGATAAATTTGACTTAGCAGGTTTCTCAGTTGGAATAGTTTCTAAAAAAAAGATTTTAAATAAAACTAAAGTGAAAAATAATAATGTTATATTAGCAATACCATCAAGTGGCGTACATTCTAACGGATATTCTTTAATTAGATCAATATTAAAAAATAAAAAGATACCCAACAAACTTAAGAATGAATTACTTAAACCTACAAAAATTTATACAAAGGAAATAACAAGTCTTCTTAAAAGAAATCTAATAAATTCTGCTGCACATATAACTGGCGGTGGTTTAATAGAAAATATTGAAAGATCTGTGCCAAAAAATTTATCTATTAATATTGATTTATCTAAAATTAAGATTTTAGATATTTTTAAATGGATTAAAAAAAATAATGTGTCTGATCAAGAAATGTTAAAAACTTTTAATTGTGGTGTTGGATTTTGTATTATTGTTGAAAAAAAAAACATAAACAAAATTAGAAAACATTTTTCCAAAAATTATATGCCTTACGAAATTGGACATATTTCTAAAAACAATAAAAAATACACTTTAACAAATAATATTAAATGGTAAAAAAAAATGCGTGTGTTTTTATTTCTGGAGCTGGGAGTAATCTAAAATCCTTAATAAATTATTCCAGATCGTACAATTTTCCTATAAATATTAGACTTGTTATTTCCAATAAAAAAAATGCCTCTGGATTAATTTATGCGAAAAAATTTAATATTCCATCTTTACTAATTAACACAAAAGATAAATTTTCAGAATTTAAGGCTTTAAACGAATTAAGAAAAAAAAAAATAACGTTAATATGTTTGGCAGGTTATATGAAGATTCTATCTGATAGCTTTATTAAAAGTTATAATGGAAAAATAATTAATATTCACCCTTCCTTATTACCTAAATTCAAAGGAACAAATACTTTTAAAAGAATTCTAAAAAATAAAGAAAAAGTTACAGGATGCACTGTGCATTTTGTTAATAAAAAATTAGACTCCGGAAAAATAATTATAAAAAAAAAATTTGATTTAACAGAAAGTGAAAATGAAACTACACTTAAACAAAAAACTCAAAAACTAGAATATAGGGCTTTTTCAGAAGCTATTAACAAGCTGTATATGATGAGTTAATCTTTAAAAAAAAAACTGATTTCTTTTTTTGCATTTTCAGATGAGTCTGAACCATGCACAGAGTTTTTATCTATTGAAATGCCATATAATTTTCTTATTGTATTTTCCTCTGCATCCTTTGGATTTGTAGCACCCATAATCTTCCTATTCTCTAAAATTGCGTTTTCTCCTTCTAAAATTATTGCTACTATTGGCCCAGATGACAGATAGCTGCACAGTTCATCGTAAAAAGGTTTAGATTGGTGCACTTTATAAAATTCAGCCGCCTCTTCTCTTGAAATATGTAGTTTTTTACTATTTTTTATTATTAAGTTATTTTTTTCAAATATTTTTTTTATATCTTCTACTAAATTTCTTTCAACAGCATCTGGTTTTATAATTGACAGCGTTTGTTCCATTATTTTCTCTCGTATTTTTTTTTGATTAATTCGTTTAAAAGTCTAACTCCATAACCTGTGGCTCCACCTGTATTTAAACTTGCTGCCTTTTTTGCAAATGCCATACCTGCTATATCTAAATGAACCCATGGTGTCTTTTTTAAAATAAATCGTTGTAGAAATTCTGCTGCAGTGATTGAACCAGCTCCACCAGCATAATTTATATTTTGAACATCTGCATAAGCAGAATTCATTAATTTATTATAATTTTCATGCAAAGGTAGTCTCCACACTTTCTCGTTAATTTCATTTCCTATCTCATGTAATGTTTTTGATAACTCATCATCATTAGAGAATAGGCCTGCGTACTCTTCTCCTAGAGCCATTATAATTGCTCCTGTCAATGTAGCTAAATCAATTATAAATCTTGGTTTAAATTTTTCTTCTGTGTATGTTAGTGCGTCAGCAAGAACTAATCTTCCTTCTGCGTCTGTGTTTAAAACTTCAATAGTTTTTCCTGAATATGATTTTACTATGTCCCCAGGTCGTTGTGCATTACCATCCGGCATATTTTCAACTAAGCCTACAACACCTACAACATTAACTTTTGCTTTCCTTAAAGCTAGACTTTTCATTAATCCAATTACTACAGCAGATCCACCCATGTCATATTTCATTTCTTCCATAAACCTGGCTGGTTTTAGAGAAATGCCACCGGTGTCAAAGCAAACACCTTTTCCTACAAAAGCTAAAGGTTTACCAAAATTTTTATTCGCACCATTCCATTTTACAACCACTAAAAATGTTTCATTTGTACTCCCCGCACCCACTCCTAGCAAAGAGTTCATACCTAATTTTTTTAACTTTGCCTCATTCAAAATCTCAACTTTTAAACCTAATTTTGAAAGTTTTTTGATCTCTTCAACGTATCTTTTTGGATTTAGTACATTTGGTGGTTCTGAGACTAAATCTCTAGCAAGAAAGACACCATCTTTAATAGCTGATAAATATTTATAGCTTATTTTGTGGCTAGATGGTTTTGATACAAATATATCTAAAATTTGATTGTCGACTTTTTTTTTACTTTTATATTTTTCAAAACTATAACTTTTTAATTCAAAACCATACACGAATTCATTTATAAAATTTTCTTCATTATTTTTATTATTTAGAAAAGACATTTCACCAACAAAACTAATTTTTTTAATATTCTTATCAAGACTTAAAGTAGATTTTAATCCAGCACCAAGTGCGTTAATTTCGTGAGTTCTTATCTTTTTATCTATTTTTATAAAAAAACATTTTTGATTTTCTGATAAGTCAAAGGATAGAATTTTTTGACCCTGTTGATCAGACGCTTTTTTCAAAAAGTTTCTAATTTTGGATATGAAAACAGTAGGTAAATTAGTGTTATTTTTCAATTCCAGTTTATCTGATACAAAAAAACCTACATGTTTGGCTTTAATGTCAAATTTACTCGTAAAATTTATCATAGTGTACTATCTTGGGTTGAGTTTTATTAAAAGTTGCATTAATTATATACATCAAATCTTCATGCTTAAAAACAAAATTTATAAATATTTTTCATTCGAAATAGGCAAGACTTTTTTAATTATATTATTTGCTTTCACATCAATAGCTTGGACTGTTAGAGCTGTCAATTTTTTAGATTTAGTTGTTGATAACGGACACTCTATTAAAACTTACGCTCAGTTTTCACTTTTAAATATAACTAATATTATCACCAAATTCATTCCATTGTCATTTCTTTTAGCGCTTGTGATTTCTATTATGAAGTTTCAAAGACAAAATGAGTTAATAATACTTTGGACAACGGGCCTCAACAAAATAAACGTTGTAAATCTATTTTTTAAAATATCGTTGATAGTTTTTGTTTTACAATTATCTTTCGCAACCTATATAACACCGAATGCATTAAATAAATCAAGAAACTTAATCAAGGTGTCTGATTTAGAATCTATTTCAAGTGTTATTAAAGTTAATAATTTTAGTGATGCTTTTAAAGGTTTAACTTTTTATGTAGAGCAAAAAGATCAATCAGGCTTAATGAGAAATATTTTTATTAGAGATAATAACAATTCTTTAAAGGGAATAGTTTCTGATCTAGATACTTCTGATACAACTATCGTTGCAAAAACAGGTTACGCAGAAAATAAAAAATTGATTTTATTCAACGGATTTATTCAAACAAAAAATAAAAACAATAAAATTGATAATATAAATTTTTCTAAAACAGAATTTGCGATCAATAATTTAAAATCTAGATCTATTATAGTTCCTAAACTTCAAGAAACTTTTACTTCTTTTTTACTTCAGTGTTTAAAAATTAATAAGAATAACATTTCTGAAAAAATAGATGGCTGTCCAAAAAATAGTAAAAATGATTTGATAGTTACAATTTCAAGAAGATTAGGAATGCCTATCTATATACCTTTAATATCACTAATATGTTCTTTTCTATTAGTATCTGTCAAAACAAAAAAATATAATTTTTTTAATAAATACATTTATTTTTTAATAAGTTTTATAATTTTAGTCCTAGCAGAAATACTAGTTAGGTACTCAGGTTTTACAAATTTGAATACAATACTTTATTTTTTATTTCCGATTGTTTTAATGCCCATAACTTATGTGATATTAATTAAAAAATTTGCATTTGAGAAAATAGGATAATGAATAAAGTAATATATAAATATTTGATTTACGGTTTTTTAAAAACAGTTATGAATGTTGTTTTAGTTTTTATATGTCTTGGAGTAATTTTAAATTTATTTGAAGAAATTGAGTTTTTCAAAAAATTAGACGATGGAATTCGAATGTCAGTCGTATTAACAATAATGTTTATACCTAACTTAATTATAAAATTATTACCTTTTATAATTTTTATTTCAGCTATGTGGTATTTGCTTTCAATTAGAAATAATACTGATCTCTTGTCACTAAAAATTTTTGGTTTTTCTAATATAAAGATAATTTCTATTCTTTCCTTTACGGCCTTAATATTTGGCTTTGTAATACTTTTAACAATTAATCCTGTCACTTCTGCAATGGTGAAATATTACGAACAAACTAAAGCTCAATACGCTAAGGATATAGATCATTTGGTTAGTATTAATAAAAACGGAGTTTGGATTAAAGAAATAATTAATGAAAAACTAATGATAACAACAGCAAAAAAATTGGAAGATAATTTTTTATTTAATGTAACAATTTATAAACTTAATGATGACAATTCTATTCTACAAAGAATCGAGTCTGATAAAGTTAATGTTATAAATAACAATTGGATTTTAAAAAAAGCAACAATTTATAACTTTTATAATGAAAAAAATAAGATTGAAGAAAAAAATGATTATATCATACTTTCTAAATACAATTTGAATCAGCTTAATACATTGTATAAAAATCTAGATACGATATCATTTATTAGGCTAATAACTGAATATGATGATTTAAAACAGAGGGGTTATACTAAGCAATTACTAGATGAAAGATTAAATTATTTTCTTTCTTTGCCCATTTTTTTATTTTTAATGGTCGTTCTAGCTTCAATTTTTATAATTGGATCAGTAAATCGAACACAAAATCTTTACTATATTTTTATATCTATTATAGCATGTGTTGTAATTTATTATTTTAAAGACTTATCAATAGCATTAGGGCAAACAAATAGAATTTCATTGGCTTTGGCAGTTTGGATGCCAATTATTGCTATATCTCTTTTTTGTTCAATCGGAGTTATTCAAATAAATGAAAAATAAACTAATTATAATTGTTTTATATTTAATTTTTCACCAAATTAATTTAATGGCTAATGAACTAGATGTTACAGCGATTAAAATTAATTTAGATAACAACACAAAAACTATAACTTTGGATGGGGATGTTACAGCGGTTGACAGAAAAAATAATAAGATTCTTACAGATTACGCGGTGTATAATAAAGATCAAGGTTTTCTACAAACAACTGGTAAAACAAAATTAATTACGTCAAAAAATTATTTTCTTACTGGATCAAATTTAAGATTTGATGAAAATAATCAAATAATTTCTTCTAACAAGAGAGCTGAAATTAAAGATGTAGAGGGTAACTTATTTCAAGTTGAGATGTTCAATTATTCAATTAAAAAAAATCAATTTTTTTCAAAAGGAAAGATAAAGCTACTCGATATTAAAAATAATGAGTATGAATTTTCAGAAATTTATATTAATGAAATAAATAATAAGATTTTAGGTAGTGATGTGAAAGTTTATTTAAAAGATCCTAGCTATAAAATAAATAAAAATAATGAGCCACGTTTTTTTGCGAATAATATTATAAAAGTTAAAGATAGCAGTTCATTCAACAAAGGAGTTTTTACATACTGTAAGAATAGAGAAGATGACAAGTGTCCGCCTTGGATTTTACAATCAGAGAAGATTAAACACGATAGTGCTAAGAAGACCATTTATTATGAAAATGCAGTTTTAAAAATATATGATTTTCCTATATTTTTTTTTCCTAGGTTTTCACATCCTGATCCATCTGTAAAAAGAAGATCGGGTTTACTATCTCCAACACTTACGAGCAACAAATCAGTTGGAAATGGAATTGAAATTCCTTACTTTTGGGCTGTATCAAAAGATCGAGACTTGACTATCTCTCCAAAACTATATCAAGGTGAAAATCCCTTATTATTATCTGAATATAGGCAAAATTTTGAGAGGTCTTTTTTAATTATTGATGGAGGTATCACTGAAGGATATAAAAATACTTCTAAAATTAAAACTAGTGGATCAAGGACTCATTTATTTACAAAATTTGGTATGAATTTTTTAAATAAAGAAGAACAAAATTCTAAAATTGAATTTAATCTCCAAAGTGTTTCAAATGACACCTATCTTAAAGTTCATGATATAAATTCTATTCTAGCCAATAAAAATGTGAATATTTTAGAAAATTCTCTAATTTTTGATTATCAAAATCAAGATCTTTTTTTTAATACGTCTTTAAGTGCATTTGAAGATCTAACAAAAACAAACAATGCTAAGTTTGAATATTTATTTCCATCAGCTTCTTTAAATAAAAATTTAATATCAAGTGATAAATACGGTGCTTTTGATTTTTCTTCTAATTTCAAAGTAAGAAACTACCAAGTAAATAAACAAACTGAAATGTTTGTAAATGATATTGACTGGAAATCCAAAAAAGTAGTTAATAAACTTGGTTTAGAAAATCAATTTCTAGGAAAATTAAAAACAGTTAATTACAACGCAAAGAATACACATGAATTCAAACAAGACGAGTTTCAATCTCAACTTTCTGGTGCTGTAGGATATTTATCAAAATTTGGAATGTATAAGAATAACCTAAAAAATAATGAAAACCATCTATTTACCCCAAAATTATTATTACGCTATGCTCCAGGACATATGAGAAAAATTGAATCAGGTAGATTAAGATATTCAAACTTGTTTGATCTAAATAAGACAAACGAAATTGATGTTATTGAAAATGGCTTAAGTTCTTCTTTTGGTTTTGAATATAAAAAAAATGAACTCGGAAAAAATGGTTCAATTGGATCTGAAAAAATGAACTTTGAAATTGGGCAAGTGATCAATGCTATTGAAAATAGTGATAAATCAGCAAGCAGCTCATTAGATCAAAGGTTTTCAGATGTTGTGGGAGGAACTTCATTTTCAATAAATGAAGATTTTAAAATGTCATATAATTTTGCTATAGATCAAAATTACAGAGAATTAAATTATAATGAAATTAACACTGACATAAATTTGGGTAAAGCAAAATTTAGCATAGGTTACTTAGAAGAAAATGAACATATAGGAAAAAACGAGTACATAAACACAAGTATAAAATATGATTTCGGTAATTCAAGTCAGTTGAATTTATCAACAAAAAGAGATTTAAGAAGGCATTCAGCAGAGTTTTACAACATAAGTTATGATTACACTAATGACTGCTTAAAAGCAGGTTTAGTATTCAGAAGAGAGTTCTATACGGATAGAGATGTGCAGCCAAACAATTCTATAATGTTTAAAATTTCAATAGTTCCTTTTGCAGATCTTTATACTCCATTAAAAAATTAAATGTCTAAAATTTATATTAAAATAATTCTTATATCTCTATTGTTTATAACACCAAAATTCCTTAGTGCAGAAATAAAGAATTCTATTCTAGTAAAAGTTGGTAACGAAATTATTACCTCTGTTGAAGTAGAAACTGAGATTATGTCACTATTATTTGTAAATAACAGGCCTATAAATCAAAAGGAGATAGATAAAATAAAAAAACCTGTTGTTAAGTCTTTAATAACAAGAGCAATTAAGAAAGCGGAAATAAAAAAATTTGAAGTTACATCATATAATCAAAAACAGTTGGATCAATATATGCTAAATATCGCAAAAAAATTTGGAACAGACAAAGAGGGATTAAAAGATATTTTTATAAAGAACAATTTGGACTATATTTACTTTAAAGAGAAGTTTAAGTTAGAATTGTTGTGGAACTCACTAATTTACACGTTGTATAAAAATCAAATAAATATAAATCCAATAGAAGTCGTAAATACACTAGAAAATAATATTAATGATATGACAGAATCCAAAAGTTACCACTTAGCAGAAATAGAAATACTAAAAGATGGTTTAGATTCTAAAAAATTAGATGAAATTTATAAATATATTTTAGAGAAGGGATTTGAGGAGACGGTAAGCAAATATAGCATTTCAGAATCCAAAACAAACAGAGGAGACATTGGATGGATAGATGAAAAAAATTTATCTAAATTGTATAAAAATGAATTAGCTTCTATAAAACAGGGAGATGTTTCAAAACCTATTAAATTAGAAAATTCTATAAATATTTTAAAAATTAAAAATATCAAAATAAATCAAAATATAAGTATTGATAAAGATGAATTAAAGGTTCAAATAATTGAACAAAAAAAACAAGAAAAATTGCAAATGTTTTCTAGATCTCATTATTCTAATCTCGAAAACAAAACATTAATTAAATATCAATGAAGAAAATTGCTATAGTATTAGGTGAGCCAAAAAGTATAAATACAGAAATAATTGCAAAGAGTTGGTTTAATCTATCTACAAAGTTTAAAAAAAAAATTTTTTTTATAGGAAATTATGACTTATTAAAAAAGCAATTAAAAAACCTAAATTTTAGTTTAAAAATAAATAAAATTACATCCTTACAAAATTGGCAAAATAATAAAAAGCTTAAAATAATTGACGTTCCATTAAAGTATCAAAATTTGTCAAAAAAAAAAAATAACTCTGTATACATTTTAAAATGTTTAGATTTAGCACATGAATTTGCTATAAATAAAGATATTGTCGGATTTATTAATTGTGCAATAGATAAAAAAAAAGTTTTTGGAACAAAAAAAATTGGCGTAACCGAATATTTAGGTAAGAAAAATAAAACAAAAAACAAAGAAGTTATGATGTTATATAATAAAAATATTTCTGTAATTCCGCTCACAACACACATCAATTTAAAAGATGTAAATAAAAAAATTAATAAGAACTTAATTGAAGACAAAATAATAACTTTAACTAACTCTTATAAAAAAATATTTGCTAAAAAACCTTTAATAGCATTGCTTGGTTTAAATCCACATAATGATGAAATACGTACTAATTCTGAAGAAAAAAAAATTATAATTCCAGCAATAAAAAAGCTAAAAAAATTAAATCATAAAATTGAAGGTCCTTTTCCAGCAGATACTGCTTTTTCAAAAGTATTTATTAATAAATATGACGTAATTGTTGGTATGTATCATGATCAAGTTTTAGCACCTTTCAAAGCTATTTATAATTTTGATGCGATAAACATAACTTTAGGACTTAAATATTTAAGACTTTCTCCAGATCATGGAGTTGGTGAAAATATTATTGGTAAAAAAAAAGCTGACTACTTAAGTCTGTTAACATGCATTAAATTTTTATTAAATGTTGAAAATGTTTAAGCCTAAAAAATCTTTAGGTCAAAATTTCTTAATAGACAATAATATAATAAGAAAAATAATTGCCTACGGTGATATAAAAAATAATCCTGTATTAGAAATTGGTCCAGGGACAGGAAATTTAACGAAAGAGATCGTAAAATATATTAAAAATGATTTAATTCTTATTGAAAAAGATGCCGGATTAATTGACAAAATAAAGAATATTAAATCTGTTTATAACATAGATATCGTCAATGTAGATATTTTGAAATTTGATATTGAAAAAAAAATTAAACCAAACACCATTATATTTGGAAATTTACCATACAATATTTCAACTCAAATATTAGTTAAGTTGATTAAGTTTAATAATTGGCCACCAAAATATAATAAGTTAGTACTAATGTTTCAAAAAGAAGTTGCTGATAGAATAATTTCAAAATACAACACATCAAATTTTGGTAGAATTTCTGTAATAGTAAAATCAAGGTTAGAGCTAATAGATTCTTTTGATATTACTAGGAACTGCTTTTTTCCAAAGCCTAAAGTAGATTCTACGGTTTTAGTTTTCAAACCTTTAGACAATAAAATTAGTAAAGATATTGATTTAAATACACTAGAAAAAATAACACATATTTTCTTTTCTAATAAGAGAAAAATGATAAATAAGGCTTTTAAAAAATTATTTAAAGATTATGAAAAAATAGCTTTGAATTTAAAGATTAATTTATCTTTAAGACCCAATCAAATTAGTGAAAAGGACTACTACAAAATAGTAGAATATTATAAAAAAATTAAATAAAACTTTTTATTTGAGGAAGGCTGCTTTTGTTTAACTTAATTATATCATCAATTTGTTTAAAGCAATTTTTTAAATTGTCATTAATAACAATATAATCATAGTCACTCCAGTGAGTAATATCGTCTTCATAAGATTTTAATCTTTTATTCACCACTTCTTGATTGTCTTGATTTCTTTGTATTAGCCTATCTTCTAATTCTTTTTTGTTAGGTGGTAATATAAAAATTTTCACTAACTTAAGTTCTTTATATTTAAGTAGTTGCTGCGTCCCTTGCCAATCTATATCAAACAATACATCATTTTTATTTTTTAAAATATTTTCTACAGAAGACTTTGAGGTACCATAGTAATTATCAAATATCTTAGCATGCTCATAGAAAAAATTATTTTCAATTAAATTTACAAATTCTTTTTTTTCAACAAAAAAATAGTCAATTCCGTCTACTTCATTGGGTCTGGGTTTTCTGGTTGTGTGAGAAACAGAAATTTTAAAACTTTGATATTTTTGTTGGATTTTTTTTGCTATTGTGGTTTTGCCAGAACCTGAAGGTGATGAAAGTACCATCATTATACATTCATCTTTAATGTTCATTTCAAAATTTAAACTTTATTCTTAGTATGTTATGCAGACTTACTCTCGATAAATTTGATTGCATCACCTACTGTAAGAATTTTTTCCGCTTCACTATCAGAAATTTCAGATCCAAACTCTTCTTCAAAAGCCATGACCAATTCTACTGTATCTAAACTATCTGCACCAAGATCATCTATAAAACTTGCCTCATCTGTAACTTTTTCTTCATCAACACCTAAGTGGTCTGCAACTATTTTTTTTACTTTTCCGCCTATTTCTTTTGACATTTAATTCCTATTTTTTGTTGTTTAAATTAATTTTCTTATTAAATTATTCAATATGATTGTCAAGCCATATACATGCCTCCATTAACATGTATTGTTTCACCTGTTATGTATTCTGATAATTCAGAGGCCAAAAAGGCTACACAATTAGACACATCTTCCGCTTTACCCAAATTTCCAGATGGTATTTTAGAAATGAGCATTTTTTTATACTCTTCATTAATTTTATCTGTCATTTCAGTTTGGATAAAACCAGGTGAAACACAGTTAATATTGATTTTTTTTTAGCGTACTCGATTGCTAAACTTTTTGAGAAACCAATTATTCCTGCTTTTGAAGCAGAATAATTACTCTGTCCCGCATTACCTGTATGCCCAACAATGGATGTAATATTTATTATTTTTCCTGATTTTGCTCTAAGCATTTTTTTGATTGCGTATTTACACATCAAAAAAGTTGATGTTAAATTTAAATCTATAACTTTTTTCCAATTGTCTTCTGTTAATCTTAATGAAATACTATCTTCATTTATTCCAGCGTTATTAACTAAGACGTCTATACCGCCTAAATCAGAAAAAGCTTTTTCAATAAAATCTTCAATTTTTGAATGTTCATTTAATTTAAATTTTTTTATTTTTATCGTAGGAAATTTTTTTTTTAAATTTTCTAATTTTATCTCGTTTGTACCGGTAGCTAGTATTGCCGCTCCTAAAGAAGAAAATTTAGCTACGAGACTATTTCCTATTCCTCCCGTCGCGCCTGTAATTAAAACTTTTTTGTCTTTTAAATACATTAAAAAATATCTTTCATGTCTTGTATTGAATTAATGCTTTTAGATTTACATTCATTTGTTATTCTTTTTACCAAACCTGACAAAACTTTTCCAGGGCCAATTTCAATGAATTCATTAACACCATTTTTTTCCATGAATAAAACACTCTCTCTCCATCTTACTTTAGAGCAAATCTGATCAATTAAGAGTTTTTTGATTATTTTTGGGTTTTTTTCCGGCAAAGCATTAACATTATTGATTATTTCAATTTTAGATTCTTTAAATTCAGTATTATTAATTTTATCTTTCATTTTTTCTGCTGCGATATTCATTAAAGAACAATGGAACGGAGCGCTAACTGGAAGTAAAATAGATTTTTTTTTATTTTCTTTTAACTTTTCTTCAAGTTCAATCACTGATTCTGTGCTGCCACTAACAATTATTTGTCCAATAGAGTTGTCATTCGCAATTTCACATACTTTTTTGCTTTTTAATTTAGAAATATAAGAGTTGATTTGATCAACATCGCAGCCAAGCACCGCTAGCATGGACCCCTCGCCTACTGGCACCGCTTCTTGCATAGCTTTACCTCTTTCTTGTAATAGATAAATAGCATCAGTAAAAGTTAAAGCTTCACTACTAACAAGAGCTGTATATTCTCCAAGAGAATGTCCAGCAAAATATTTGAATTGATCGATGTTGATGTTGTATTCTTTTTTTAAAACACAAAAAATAGAATAACTTACAGCCATAATGGCAGGTTGAGTATTTTTTGTGAGCTTTAAATCTGCAGCAGGACCTTCTAAAATTAGCTTTGAAATTTTAAAGTTTAAAGTGTCATCTGCCTCAGAAAAAATTTTCTTTACGACCTCAAAGTTGTTAAAAAACTCTGAACCCATACCTACTATTTGCGAACCTTGTCCTGGAAACAATAATGCTTTCATTTATATAATACTTTTTTAACTATATTATTACTATTGAAATGACCAATTTATAATAGTATAAAACCGTTCTTTATATATAAAAAACAATTAATTATTGATATTATGAACTTTTACGAACATACCTTAGTTGCTAAACAAGATCTCTCTTCTACACAGATTACAGATGTGGAAAAAAAATATAATGACATTATTAATAATACCAATGGAGAAGTTATCAAAATTGAAAAATGGGGTCTGTTAAACTTTGCAAAAAAAATTAAGAATTATAATAAAGGTTTTTATATTCATTATAAATTTAAAGGAGATGGTAAAACTTTAAATGAAAT
>MDTF01016470.1_pt1 | contig 18421 bp, 22 predicted proteins | sample 811191 | NCBI WGS metagenome assembly MDTF01 (sample SAMN05326649, study PRJNA326480) | marine metagenome | isolation source: seawater | place: Southern Ocean | collected 2011 | reverse complement strand
TCTTAAATTTCGAACAACACATTTAACATTATACCCTTCATCCAATGCACAACGAACTATTTGTCGACCTAAAGTTCCAGTTGATCCTAAAATAAGTAATGACATTTGAAATTTGCTAATTTTTTAAGTACTTAACATTATAGCAAATTTACATGATTGCGAAATATTTTAAAATTTATGGAATTATTGCATTTAATATTTTCTATAACATGTCCTAAAGGACTTGAACCCTTCCATTAGGTTTTGGAAACCTACGTTCTACCAGATGAACTAAGGACGCTAAAACAATCCCACTTCATCTTTTTATTTTTTACAATTTTTTGGAATAATTTTTAACTTATCTTTTTGATGATATATTTGTAATATTCGTTGCGTTTAAGTATGATGACTATTGAGTTTATTATGTGCTTGTAGCTCAGTGGACTAGAGCACGTGGCTACGAACCACGGTGTCAGGGGTTCGAATCCCTTCTAGCACATATTTTAAATTTAATGGGGCGTCGCCAAGTGGTAAGGCAGCGGACTTTGACTCCGCCATTCGTAGGTTCGAATCCTCCCGCCCCAGTAACTTTTTGAATAACATTGTTTTGATATCAACAAATTATTTTTTATAAATGTTTGAATTTTTAATCTAATAAAAATTAGGGAACTAATAATTTTCTTTGATATAATAATATTTATAAATTCTATCTTGTTTCACTAAAACGTACAAAATTAACTTTTGTGATATTATTAACGTAATCTTAAAATTCTACCATTATCATGGTTTTACTGTTAAATCTATTGTAACAAATTATCAATTAAATATTCAAAATGGATCAAATTAAAACAACACAATTATTACAAAGTGTCGAATTACCCTATTGGAAAACAAATAATCTAAATTTGCGCGTTGGAGATATGATTAAGCTAGGTATAAAAATTGATGAAGGTAAGAACAAACGGATTCAATACTACGAAGGTTTAATAATAAAAGAAAAAAATTCAGGAATCTCAAAAACAATTACTGTCCGTAAAATTGTCCAGGGAATTGGAACAGAACGAGTATTTCCAATTCATTCCCCAAAAATTTTTTCAATTGAAAGAAAACGTTCATCAATTGTTCGTCGTGCGAAATTATACTATTTAAGAAAACTTTCAGGAAAAGCTACCCGTTTAAAACAACGATTTAATTCGCGGGATTAAACGTTACTATTCGAAATTTCTTTAAATAAGACCAATCAAAAAATAACCAACGAAAATATGAATTGACATTTATTTCATTACTGTGTACTATTATATTTATATAAACTAAGTAATTAGACAAATGTCAAAAACATTAGCAGGCCGAACGAATTTAAAATATATTCGTTTATGTGGATTTCGAGCACGTATGAAAAATAAAAATGGGAGTAAAGTAATAAACCGAAGACGTGCCAAAGGAAGAAAAGCACTTACATAACATTAATTACTAATTAAGAGTTCTGATCTCAATTAAGATCACTATCAATGTGTTAATAATTGATTTTTTTCCATAAAATGTTTTACAATAATTCTACTAGCTCCGTAGCTCAGTGGTTAGAGCAGGGGACTCATAAGCCCAAGGTCGTAGGTTCAAATCCCACCGGAGCTAAAGAATTTTTGGAGAAATGGCTGAGCGGTCGAAAGCGGCAGATTGCTAATCTGTTGTATAAACTTTTATACCGAGGGTTCAAATCCCTCTTTCTCCTTTCAAATATATTAATATAAAAGAAGTTTTTATATCGTTTAAATTGCTTTTTAATTAAAATACATGTACAATTAAATTAGATTTACACAATACACAAAAATTATAAAATAGAAATTAATTTTTTTCGATTTCCTTATGCCAAAAAAACTTGTAGCATTAATTAAATTAGCGTTACCCGCTGGAAAAGCTACCCCAGCCCCTCCTGTTGGCCCCGCATTAGGTCAACATGGTTTAAATATAATGAATTTTTGTAAAGAATACAACGCACGAACAGGAGATAAGGGTGATTTAATTATTCCGGTTGAAATTTCTGCATATGCAGATCGAAGTTTTTCGTTCATCCTGAAAACCCCACCGGCATCAGTTTTACTTATCAAAGCTGCAAATATTAGTAAAGGATCAGGCGAACCTAATAAAATTAATGTCGGGACAATAACTATTCAACAGCTAGAAGATATTGCAAAAATTAAATTACCTGATTTAAATACTAATAAACTAGAAAGTGCAAAAAAAATTGTAGCAGGGACAGCTAAAAACATGGGAATTGAAGTCTCATTATTGAGTCCCAATTAGAATAACTATCGGGGTTGACTGGTTTCGACATTTAAAAAAAATAACTAATTAAACAGGTCGAGTAATTCTCGTAAAAAATTTAATTCAAATAATAATTGCAAATAATATTCTACAATTTTCTCGAAAGTTAGCTTTTAGTTAATTTTTATTATCTATTACTTTATCTTTAAAACTATAGATAAAATTATAAAGTGCTCGAAATGTTAAGTTAAAGTCAAACATCTTGAAATATCATTTTCAAATAAATCTGTGACAAAATTATATAAAAATTTAAATTGGACGTGGGTTCGAATCCCACCAACTCCAATTTTGATTATGCATCTATGGCCGAGTGGTCGAAGGCAACGGACTCATAATCCGTTTTCGTAAGAACATCACTGGTTCGAACCCAGTTAGATGCAATAACCTCAAACTGATAATAACTCATATTTGTAATTAATATAAGTTACTTTTATTTTGTCAATAAAAATTAATACTTTCAATTTCTCTATCGACAATTAAACATTCTGTGGTTAAGATCATTGCTGCAATCGATGTAGCATTTTGTAATGCCGATCTAGTAACCTTTGCTGGATCAATTATTCCGACACCATATAAATCTTCAAAGCAATTATTTAATGCGTCATACCCATAACTGAATTGATTGGAATTTTTGCGAATTTTTTCAATTATAATCGAACCGTTTTGTCCTGAATTTTGAGCAATTCGACGTAATGGAGCCTCAATCGCTTTAGCGACAATTAATGCACCAATTAGTTCATCACCTAATAAATTTATCCCAGCCCATTTAGTTAAGCGTGACCCTAATTTAATATAGGTTGATCCACCGCCAGGTACAATTCCTTCTTCCACAGCAGCTTTTGTGGCATTAATCGCATCTTCCAATCGTAATTTTTTCTCTTTCATTTCTGTCTCAGTTACAGCACCAACCTTTATTACCGCAATACCGCCACTTAACTTTGCAATTCGAGTCTGTAATTTTTCTTTTTCGTATTTATCATCCGTTAAATTAATCTGTTTACGTAAATTATTACAATGTAATTTTACTTGTTCTTGTGTACTATCATTAACAATTATCGTACTTTTTTTATCAATTATAATTGTTCGTGCACGACCTAATGATTCTAATTTAACAGTTTTTAATGTTAATCCCGCGTCTTCAGTGATAAGTGTTGCATTTGTTAAAATTGCAATATCTTGAAGAATCGATTTTCTTAGATCACCAAATGCCGGGGTACGAACCCCAACTGCTGTTATTGTTTTTCGAATTGTATTTAAAACCAATGTAGATAATGCTTCTTGACCAATATCTTGAGCAATTATAAGTAATGGTGTTTTCGTTGGGGCGATCTGTTCTAAAATTGGAAGTAATTCTTGTTCAATTAAATTAATTTGTTTATCTGTAATAAGAATATAAGGATTTTCAAAAACAACTTGTAATCGTTCAGGTTTATTAATGAAATATGGTGAGATAAAACCTTTTTCAAAGTTCATACCTTCAGTAATTTCTAATTCAGTTATTGTCGTATTTCCTTCTTCTAATGAAATAACCCCGTTTTTACCAACTTTCTCTAATGCTTCTGCAATCATTTTTCCAATATTTGGATCATTGCCGGCTGAAATGGATGCAACTTGAATAATTGATTCGGTACTTTCAACGGGTACAGCGTTTTCATTAATTTCTTTAATAAGAAATATACTCGCTTTTTCAATTCCGATTTTTAATTCGGTTGTATTGGCACCTGCTACAATATTTTTCATACCCTCCTTTACAATTGCATAAGCTAATACGGTTGATGTTGTTGTTCCATCCCCTGCAACATCATTTGTTTTCGAGGCTGCTTGACGAATTAAACCAACTCCTGTGTTTCCTGTATTATCTTTAAGTGAAATTTCTTTAGCGATTGTTACCCCATCATTTACAATTTGTGGTGATCCAAATGGATTGCTAATTACTACGTTTCGCCCACGGGGCCCAAGTGTCACAGAAACTGCTTCAACTAAAACTTCCATTCCTTTGGTTAACGTTCGACGGGCAGAATTACTATAAAAAATTTTTTTACTCATGATAGTTAAATTGTTTTTTTAAAAGTACATCTATAAATTGTAACAAAAAAAAGGTCAATAAATTTTAATAAAATTAAATATTTTAAATTGGTACGAACGAAATTTTAAATGAATAATGATATATAATAATTATACTCTTTAACATTTTTAATTATGTCTGACAGAAGTTCTTTTGTAAATAAGATTGTTTGGTTAATACCAGGTTATCGTCGTTTTAGTAATATTATTTGGTTTGGTTTATTATTTTTTGCGGGCTTTGGATTTTTACTAAAAGGAGCTTCAAGTTATTTTAATTCACCAATTTTTCCACTTTTTGATGAAAATGTATTAAATTATGTCCCACAGGGTATGATTATGACATTTTATGGGGCGTTAGGTATAATTTTAAGTCTTTTTATCCTTTTTGGTATTATTCTAAATGTTGGTGGCGGTTACAATGAATTTAATAAAAGTTTAAATTTAATTCGAATTGCTCGTAATGGTTGGGCTGGTAGAAATAAGTCTATTTTATTAACATATTCATTAGATGATATTGAAAAAATTGAAGTTTTTATTCGTGAAGGTTTAAACCCGAAACGTGTAATTTACTTATTAACAAAAGATAAACGAAAACTACCGTTAACCCCAATTGGTCAACCCATGGCACTAGCAGAAATTGAAGATAAAGCATTTCGATTAGCCGAATATTTAAATATTAATTTATTTTTTAATGTCAAATTAAATAATCAAATGACTTAGGCCAAGTTATTTTTATCACAAAATACAATCAAGCGATAAAAATGAAAATTGTTTTCTACATAAAATAATTGAAGTAACCTTAAGTGTCGGGAGGTCCTAATCTAAATTCGTAATTATTTGCGCGTTTTAACTCCACAAATACTGCACTAACACAAATTATTTTATCAAGTACTATTTTATTCTTTTTTTCATAAAAAGTAAAAATGAAAACTCTTTCAACCCATAAAATTCCAAAAATTGAAGATAAATCATTTCGATTTCTTCGGTTAATACTCGACGGGAAGTATTACTCGAAAATTTTTTGTGAGTTTTAAATTTTTATTAAAAAACGTTTCAAATTATGTTAATTCATCGATTTTTTCACTTTTTGATAAAAATGTATTAAATTATATCTAACAAGTAAATTATATGCTTTATTAGTTTTTTGATATAATTTTAAATCTTTTTATCCTTTTTGGATTATTCTAAATATTGATCGATTAGAATAAATTTAATTCAAATTACTCGTAATGTTTGGACTGATAAAAATAAGTCTAATTTACTAACAAAAGATTTTTCATTCTTTAGTTATGATTATTGATTATGTTAAGAATATGTGTAAATAAAAATATAAATTAAAAAAAATAACTTTCATATTAGTACTAACTTAATTGTCGAATGTATTTTTTATTTAGATAAAAACCAATTGGATCGACCATCCTCCACTGCATTTAATTCACTATTTAACATTCTTAAAATTCTTTATGGTTCTATAAAAGGTGATTAACTAACCAATTAGATATCGATTTGAATTACACTGTACCAGAAATAAAAGAAAATATAAAAATATGTTTATAGCTAAACGTGATAATATTTTAGTTGGGATCCAAAATTCTAGTAATAAGATCCAGAATAGTATTAACGTTTCTTGGATCCCGCAATAAATACTAATTTAAAATACTGAATTTACGAGTCTAATCTTGTTCACGACAAGTAAATTTACGACCAATTTTACTTCAGTAAATGTATGAATTATAGCAAAAAACCAATTCAATTAAAACTTCGAGTTGGGATATTAAAAATACAATTAAGATTATACTTATTAGTTCCCAAGATAAAACTATTAAACAAAAGCAATTACTACAAGAATCTAAATATGTCTTAGAAGAGAAATGAAAATTATTTTCTAAAAGCCTTTACGAATTAGTGTTATTTCGAGATAATTTTTGACTCAATTATAGTGCGTTTTTTTAGTTTCGAATAGAGAATTTTTTTAAGATATTGTTTATCTGTAGATAGTATAAATAAGTTTAATAATATCTTATTTTATAAAATAGATGCAAGCCCCATTTTTAAGTTTTTTATTTAGTTTAGATACTTTTATTGGAAAATTTTAATTAAACACCCAATTAACAAATTCTGGCCTAAAATTTTTAAACTTATTACTAGTGTTTTACTATTTAAAATATAATTACTTATATTTTATTCTGTGAATTTATACAAAGATATGTTTTGAACATGATATATTGAAAAGAAGATTAAATATATAAAAATTAGAATTTAACAAATACTTTGATATAACTAGTTAGGATATTACATCATGTAAGAATTATATTCTAGCTTCCACCAACGTGAAATAATGTAATGTAATTTAACATTATCAAGGAATTAGATCACGGAAAAACAAAACTAGAATCAACAAATTTATTTTGCGTGTTGGAATAACTCGGAATTGGTAATCTATATTTCTAAAATATTATAACAATTTTATACTTTCTATATATAATATATGATAGTTGTTCTAATACTGATTTTTATCAAATAAATTTGTTGCTAATATACAAGCATAAAATTAGTCTATATGACATTCGAATAAATGGATAACACATTTTGATTAATGAAACTTATAACTCTCTAGATTTTTGATAGACAAAACAAAATCTAGTTGATAAAAATGAAAAGTCTCTTAGAATTATTTGAAAATAAAAAATTCAAATGATTGAAGAGTAAGAAATTATATTAAAATTATAACCAAAAGTAAAATACTATGAATCGGGTAAAACGAAATGACAATTTTATTGATAAGACATTTACAATTGTTGCTGATATTTTATTAAAAACATTTCCTGCTAGTAAACAAGAAAAACAAGCATTTTTTTATTACCGTGATGGGATGTCAGCGCAAGCAGATGGGGAATACGCGGAAGCCCTAGAAAATTATTACGAAGCATTACAATTAGAAGAAGATCCATATGATCGAAGTTATATACTTTATAACATTGGACTAATTTACTCAAATAATGGTGAATATACCCTAGCATTAGAATATTACCATCAAGCGTTAGAATTAAATTCTAATCTTCCCCAAGCATTAAATAATGTAGCTGTAATTTATCATTACCAAGGAATTAAATCAACGGAGAAACAAAATCCACAATTAGCAACAAATTTATTTGACAAAGCTGCTGAATATTGGCAGCAAGCTATTCGATTAGCCCCAAACAATTATATCGAAGCACAAAATTGGTTAAAAATAACTGGCCGTACGACAAATGATATGTTTTAATAATTATATTTTTTCAATTTTTCAGTACAATTAATTTATCGCGGAGTAGAGCAGTCTGGTAGCTCGTTGGGCTCATAACCCGAAAGTCAATGGTTCAAATCCATTCTCCGCTATATAATTTTTAAATGGATAAAAAGAAAAGTATTTGCAGTGTATTATTACAAATTATACGTAATTCAAATAAAAAACTGATTAAAAATATTTTGTGTTGATTATCTTCTGAATTTTGTTACCACGTAACTGAATTATTAGATATTCAGCTTAATACTAGACATTAAATGAAAATCCATAAATCTCACATAGATAGAACGATATTCAAATTATATACATACTCTCTATCAGATATCACATGAAACTTTTATCTACTCGGGTAGACAAATTTTGGCTGTCTCGGGAGAAACGGTCAAACATACAATTTATAAACTCAACGAGAATGGGGGGCTGTTGATCCTAGTGGATAACGAATGGTTGGAATGCTTTCTCTGGATTATGCTCGATATATTAAAAATTTATATGGATTATATTAAATCTTGAATTTTTAATGAAGCATCTCTTTTCTTATAAAGTCAATGAAGGATCACTAGATAAAATCTCTATAAATTTATATGCTCTAAAAATAGGCCACGTGATTATGGAAAAAGTGCGCGATTAACTTTTTTGAAAAATAACTGATTGCATTTCATAAAATTATTGAAAAGAGGTTAGATCGGTAACATAATTTTTGATAAATTTTACTTTACTATTTTTTTAAAGTAAAAATAAAATTTACTACAATTGTGATACGTAAAAGAGTAAACTTTTGCAATTATATAAATATTAATATAGATAAAATTTTGAATTTCACTGTACTTTCGATAATATTTTTTATTAAACTTAATTAATTCATAAAATATACTTATCGATGACGATAGATAATATCATTATCTTAATAATAATTAAACAACAAATCAAGATTGGTAAAAATTTTTGATACAATTATTACTAGTATTTCAAATCGATTTTGAGATTGTTTACTGATTAAGTAATAAAAATTCGCAATTGTTTTTGACAACTTTTACGGATTAAAATTACTAATTAACTTCACATTCTTGGAAATATATATTTTGTATTTTGTTATAATTATTTATAAAACTATTTTTATGCTATAAAATAAATTAATAAAAAATTATATTTAAGTAATTAAATAAATCTAACTGGCCACCTTGTTATTTATAGTTAACTTCTTAAAATATTCACGTGTTTACCTTTTTGTCTAACATAAAATAGGTATTAAAAAGATTTAATAAAATTCTTAAGCGGTTTCATCTGAACTATGCTTATAAATAAACGATAAGCGCTAAAACAACAAATAATAATGCGATCATGACCAATGATTTTTACCCACATGTAAGTCTTGTGCGCTATTTAAAAATGGTACATTTGTACAGTATCCAATCATTGTAGAACTCAATCCATAAATCCAAATAAGAGAAAATAATATATTAATTAATTCGCCAGTAGTATCTGGTGTAAATTTGAGATGTATTAATAAGAAGTTCACTTGATGTGAAATATAACTCAGTGTAATTCCAAAATTTATATTCCAACGAACCTTATGCTTGTACCAATATTCATAACCTATATTCATTATGTTTCGGGTGATTTTGATATCATGTTGGTCTAGATTCATAGAAACATCAGGTCCTGGTTTACGAACAATCATAATATAAAACCCTAGAAATGGCAACCATTGGAAAGCCATGGGATAATAACGACATATAACGAGTAATTGCCGTACATAAAATATAACGGCCTCACCACCTAAGTGTAAAATACTATTAAAAAATACCCAGTTTTCCCAGTGAGTACTGTACTTTCCGGTATAAATTTGAATAAATGGAACTAAAAAAGCTAATATTTGAAGAAATATATCACTAACACGTAGTCGTTGGGTTTCATAAATTTGATCACACTGTTGAAGTAATGGTTTAAATAAATCTAAAAGACTATTGCAAATAATATCAAAAGAATATATAGCTACGATAAGAGAGAGAAAAGAAATAAAATAGACCACTCTCACTTGATCATCACTAACAGGGCTGGACAACGAAGGTAGTTTTATTAACGGGGTAATTAAAAATATTTGCATAAACCCATTAAAAAGACTATCAGTATTTACGATCATAAATTTTTATAATTTTAATATTTACTATTTTAAAAATTAATAAATTCTTCATACCTACATAAAGTAGGTATTAAAAAGATTTAATAAAATTCTTGCGTACGTTTCATCTGTAACCATGCTGCCACAAATAAACCAGCTAAGCTAACGGACATCATACCTAAAACAATACCAAATAATAATGGTTCTATCATAACTAATAATTTTTAATAATAATTCAAAATTATTATACTTAGTATTTTGAAAATAAATAATTTTTCTTATTCGTTATCGAGATAAAAATTCGATTAGAAAATAAAATAAATATAACATTAATTATTATTTAAAAAATTAGACGAAATATATTATTTATTTTTTAAAACAATGGTTTAGATTTTTTAAATTAGGTTCTAATCTCTTCTCAATTATAATTAAACAAAATATGAGATAAAAAAATTTAATAAATTTTTCGATGATAATTCCCTACATTATCTTCTGTTATTTAGAATTTAATTTTCTACTCGAAAATAATATTTGATTTTAATAATAGATTTTTCACCGTCTCTGTTGGTTGAGCACCCTGTTTTAAACGGATTACAACTCTCTTAATATCAATTTTAAATTTTTTTGAAATTGGATTGTAAAAACCAAGTTCTTCAATGGCAGCACCATCTCTTTTTGTTCTATTTTCCATGACAACAATTCGATATGAAGGTTGTCTTTTTCTTCCACAACGCTTTAAACGTAATTTTAACATTATTAATTTAATGATTATTTCTCTAAGAATTTTATAATATTTATAAAAGTGGTCAAATCTATAATTGATAATTGTGCTAAAATTTTTCGATTTAAGCACAATTTATTTTGTTTTAATTTTGAAATAAATTGACTGTAAGTAATTCCATTTAACCTCGCCGTCGCATTAATTCGTGTTATCCAAAGTCGACGGAATAGACGTTTACGTTGTTTACGACCAACATAGGAATATTTTAAACTTTTCATAAATTGTTGGTTTGCTGTTCGAAATAATTTTGAGTGGGCTCCACAAAAACCACGTGCTAGTTTTAAAATATTTTTACGTCTTTTTTTCGCAACATTTCCTCTTCGAATTCTAACCATAATGTTTTAATGTATCATTTTCAAAATTTGTTTTGCATCACCTTGGGAACAGTTAACCGCATGAGAGAGATATCGTTTTCGTTTGGCTGATTTTTTTTGTAAAATGTGGCTTTTAAAAGCCTTTTTTCTCATTACAATTAAATTTTTTGTAATACGATAACGTTTATTTGCAGAACGGTTCGTCTTTATTTTTAACATATTGTTTAAAAAATTTTAATTAATAATAACAGTTTGTTATTCATATCTGATAATCTCGATCGTTTTATAAATTTTCGTATTTGTATCACGTATTGTACTATATTTAATAATACCATTACGTTTTGCAAATAGTGTATTATCCCGCCCAGCTGAAACTCCCCGCCCCGGGATAACCTTCAAACTCTTTTGACGGATTAGTATCTGTCCATCTAAAACATACTCACCTCCAAACTTTTTTACTCCTAACCGTTTCGAATTAGAATCTCTACCATTTTTTGTACTTCCTGCACCTTTCTTATGAGCCATATCTATCTATCTATATTTTATCAATAATAATTCGCGTTATTTCTTTCCGAAAACCTTGTTTACGTCGCATTTTCTTTTTTGGTTTCATTTTATAAACAACAAATTTTGTCCCTTTAAAATGCTGTAAAATAGTTGCAGTTACCTTTTTTTTTTCTAAATAAGGTTTTCCTAAAGATATATTATTTTTCTCGTTAGTAAGAAGAATTCGATTTAATGTTATTTTAGACCCAACTTCGAGCTTAATCTTATTAATATCATAAAATTTACCCTTTTCGACCCAAATTTGTTTTCCACTAATTTCTGCTACGGCATAATTCATTTGAAGCATTTATTGATTATTAATTTTTATTTATTATACAATGAAAAAAAAATTAAAGCAATAGGTGTATAATTATTTTATGTTTGCGGCCATAGTTTAGTGGTAAAACCTTAGCCTTCCAAGCTAATGATACGAGTTCGATTCTCGTTGGCCGCTTCCTCCTCAAGTTGGATTTGAACCAACGTCCAATCGGTTAACAGCCGATTGCTCTACCGCTGAGCTATTGAGGATTACTAAAGTATTATACCTTAATTTTTATACGAAATAATAAACTTTAGATTAAAAAGATTGATAAGACTTATTATTGTTATTAACTAATAAAAATCTCAATAAGATCTGGTGGAAACCTAAAAAATTTTTCAAATATTATCGTTATTTTTTAATAACTTCATTCTGATAAATTTTTAAAAAGTTATCATTAAACCGTGAAACAAGAACAATTATCAAGCCAAAGAGACACTAGTTCAAATCAAAAAACAATTATCTGTTCAACGGATTAATTTTAGATTTTTTGGGGACCCCAAATTCATCGGTATTTTAGTTTAATTTGGTTATGATAATTTCATTTAATCACAATTAAAAAGCGAAAATTATAGATTAAGTTTAAGTGAAAGCCCTTTCAATAGAGACATGAACATAGTAAACGTTATTTGATAATCAACATTATTATTTGTTGTTTAGCGCTTATCGTTTATTTATAAGCATAGTTCAGATACAATCAACTTAATAATTTTATTGATCTTTTTAAGACCTATTTTATGTTTGACAAAAATATAAATACGGGAATATTTCAAAAAGTTTAACTAAAGCGGCTGTTAATACTTATTTAGATTGACTACTAAACACAATTTTTTATTAATTTATTTTATAGTATAAAAATAATTTTATACGAATTATAATAAAATCGAGATATATCTCCGCAGGAAGCAGTCGAAACACACTTGAGTTTTTAAAATTATAAGAAAAACTTTTTAATAAATCTGCCACATTCTTCGCTTTAGATTTGCCATATTCAAAGGATATCGCTGTATATTAATTTCGAAAAATGGAAGCTTAACAAAAGGTTACAATGTTTTAACTAGTTTTGCTTCTCAATAAAATTAAAAATTATGTTAAAAAAAATTAAATTTAAGAAACCATCTGACAACTATTCGAGACGCAAAAGAAGTTCCCTTGCAATTGGCAGAGGATTAAGTACAGAAAAGTCACAATTATTAAAACGGTATGCTATTGTTCGTATTTAAAGCTTACGCCACAAACCGTGAAGGTCATCAATTACTATTAAATCTAAATCATATAGGTGCTTATTCGTTTAGATTTAATAATAATTTTTTTGACCAAAACATACAGAAGGTTTCTGGTTCATGAAGTACAATTTAATTATCAACAAAAATAAAACAAATTTAACTGAGAGCCTTTGACTCGCACATGGAATCTGGGACTAAACTCGAAGGACATTATACGAATAAACATAATATTGGATGGGTCTTAAGTGTGAAATTACATACGGCTCATTGGTGCCGATTTTCTGGAAAAATAGTAACAGTACTTTTTAACGCGAGCTAGCGTTACGCAAATAATCATCAATTTTAGTTATTCATAATAACATTACTATATAGTTGTAAATTAATATTTAAGTTACTTTTAAAAAAATTTAATACAAATTATATTAGTACAACATTAAAATTAAAAATTGAGCATAAAAATACTATTTGGACGAACTTAACTAAAATTTACACGTTCGTATATTTTTCGAGATTAAATTCTACACGATCAAGTGGACAGAAAGAGTAAATTAAAAAACTGTTACGGCATGAACATCTAGTAATGCTCGAGTTTTCGATCCATTCTACGACGGGCTAGATGCGAATCCCTGCGTTATGTAATAACGAGACATTTAACTAATTATCGGCAGACGTGCAATTCGTTCACTATTATTATTATTGGATAGGATTAGGGTTCTATTGCATTAAGATCAAAAAACTATAAAATTTACGATTTAGAAGTGAATTTACTTCAAAAATTTCTTCATTTTAAAATTTAATAAATAATTTTAATAGAAAGAATTAAGTAGATCGTAATCCCCGAAGATTTCTTAGTTAATAAGTGAATTTATTATTGTTGACACAGAAATCCTCGTATTAATCCTTTCTAATTTCTCATAAATCTCGAATATTTTACAAGGCGAAGCGCAAATTTTAAACGAAACTTGATGTCGATTTAAAAATTTCACCTTAATAATAATTTAAACTCATTAAGATGTAAAACGTAAAGGAAAACTAATAAAACTGGTTTTAGATATGCTATAAAATTTTAACTTATATCATTACTCATAATACATAAGAACCAAAATCTAATATCATTTTGTTAAACATTAATTAAAAAAATTGATATTAATAAAAACTTTAGTTATTGGTTTTATAATATTTATTTGTATTTTTATAAATTTTTAATAAACATACAGAACCCACAACTTCAACCTGAGACCTAATGATTTACTTGAACATTTCTATTATGATTCAAGTTTACCAATAATTTTGAGTTGATAGGCTAAAACTTTCCGTGAGTGATCTGTTCTTATGAACAATTATTTTTAATTTATTAACCGTTGTAAAATAATTTTATTTAAATAAATATTTAGATAAAAATTATGCCAAAAAAATAGTTAATATCATTTGTGTTATTTAAAACGATCCGAAATATTCTCATTTTTTTGCATTATAATACAGATACGAGTTGAACCCGTAAGTTATACGGATTAAACATGGCATTAAAACTGTTTTAAATTATTTTTAAATAAAGATTATTATGACTGCTACTTTAGAAAAAACAAGTACTACAAATTTATGGGAGCGTTTCTGTGGTTGGGTTACTAGTACTGAGAACCGTTTATACATCGGTTGGTTTGGTTGTTTAATGTTCCCTACATTATTATCAGCTACATGTTGTTACATCATCGCTTTCGTTGCTGCTCCTCCAGTAGACATCGACGGTATTCGTGAGCCAGTTGCTGGTTCATTAATGTATGGTAACAACATCATCACTGGTGCTGTAATTCCTTCATCAAATGCTATTGGTGTTCACTTCTACCCAATCTGGGAAGCTGCATCTTTAGACGAGTGGTTATACAACGGTGGTCCTTACCAACTAGTTGTATTACACTTCTTCATCGGTGTATGTTCATACATGGGTCGTGAGTGGGAATTAAGCTACCGTTTAGGTATGCGTCCATGGATTTTTGTTGCATTCTCAGCTCCAGTAGCTGCAGCAACTGCTGTATTCATCGTTTACCCAATTGGTCAAGGTTCATTCTCTGACGGTATGCCTTTAGGTATTTCTGGTACTTTCAACTTTATGTTAGTATTCCAAGCTGAGCATAACATTTTAATGCACCCATTCCACATGGCTGGTGTTGCTGGTGTATTTGGTGGTTCACTATTCTCTGCTATGCATGGTTCTTTAGTAACTTCTAGCTTAATCCGTGAGACAAGCGAGACTGAGTCTAGCAACAACGGTTACAAGTTCGGCCAAGAGGAAGAAACTTATAATATCGTAGCTGCACATGGTTACTTTGGTCGTTTAATCTTCCAATACGCATCTTTCAACAACTCTCGTGCTCTTCACTTCTTCTTAGCTTTATGGCCAGTTGCAGGTATCTGGTTAACAGCTTTAGGTGTAAGTACAATGGCATTCAACTTAAATGGTTTCAACTTCAACCAATCAGTTGTAGATAGCCAAGGTCGTGTTATTAACACTTGGGCTGACATCGTAAACCGTGCTGATTTAGGTATGGAAGTAATGCATGAGCGTAACGCTCATAACTTCCCATTAGATTTAGCAGCAGGTCAAGCATTCCCAGTAGCTGTTTCAGCTCCATCAATTAATGCTTAATCTTTAATGTAAAAAAAATAGTCAAAGCGAGAATAGAATAGACATAATGTCTTTTCTATTCTTCTTTAGTAATTATAATGATATATAAACGCTAGCAAAAATTAAAAGTGAATATAGATAAATTCAATATTAGGTCGAGGCTTGAGTTATTAATTCTATGATAATTATAAAATTAATATAAATTTTTATGGTACTGATTCAAAACCAGTGTTTTTTGAATAAAAATAGCTTAGCGCAATATATTAACTGAAAATCTTTTTCTAAAATTTCTTTTGTGAGCTATAATTTTGAAAAAGCTTATTTACGAGGAAAAGTTTTTGGATCTTGTAATTTTCAAAATTGCACATTTAACTGTTTTACTCTAGAAAAGTTGATTTTCAAGTTGTCATTTTGAAAATTGCAAGATAACTAATTCTGATATGAAAAAAGCAGAATTTTATGGCACCATTTTAAAAACTGTGAGTTTTTAGATGTTGATTTAACAGCAAGTGATTTTGATAGATGCAAATTTGAGGTAACAAGGTTTTTTTAAAGTAATTTAGATTTAATACTAGTTGAAGACGTCAAAATTTGGAAATCAAAAGAATAAATTGAAATCAAAGATTTTTCTAGTTTTGAAAAGCGCTTAGCTCATAGCAATTAGAATCTTAACCGATGGGTTAGTTCTAATTTCTGAAACATTTTATGATCTTTCCAACCGAATATGAGCTGTTTAATCTAGATAAACTTGATTTATTTTCATTTCAGGGCATAATTGGAATTTACTTACTCCTTGATTTGATTCATTCAGATTACCCGCTCGCCTGTTCATCCAGGGTAAATTCTATATGACCACCAGTAGTATCGTAAAAACTTGTTTTACTTTACTTTTTGAGTAAAGTTCAGATTTTATACTTAATCAACATTTTATAACGAAGGATAAATTTATGTTTGAAGAAGTTTCAAAAAATCGTAGATTTGTAAATGTAAGGGTATCCAACAAAAGGATAATTCTTCCTCAAAGCACAGAAACAATAATTTATTCAAAAGGGTGCGGGAGGAAATATTCGGGTCAAAATAATTCTCCCTGATCAAATCGAGAACGACCTGTTTTTTATCGTCTGATTGATCACAAGTTAAAATGCTTGTCACCAAAATTGATCGGTGTAGTAGAAATCTGGAATTCTTAAAATTCAAGACCGACTTTATAAAAAAGGAGATTGGACGTAATCGTTACAGGACTTTCTAAGTTTGAGTTATACTATTATATTTCAGAGTTGAATCTATTTACATACAATTTTATAATTATAAATTTTTTGATTACTTAAATAGTATATTAAAACATTATGCTTAGCAATGATAATGGTATATTCAAATCAATATTCCCAAACATGATTATATATGTCTATCTCGTGATAAAAATTATCTTTCTATATAATCTAAAACATCTATTACTTTATGAGGGAAAATGTCAGACCGACTTGTTATTGTTTTAGTTTCCATGGGAGACAAGACAAATTTCAACTTAGAATTATATCGGAAAACTTCATTAGATCTTTCTGAGTAACTTACCATAATACTATTTTTATCTACCCCTTGCTTAATTTCCCATCTGAGTAAATGTTGCCAACTTGTTAAGAAGTTTATTATGATCACTACTGTCAAAGCATGTTTGAACATTAACCCCAAGAACGTATTGATATTTTTCTTTTAATAATATAAAGAGTGCACTTATGCTCATTACATGACCTCCCAATCTAAAACTATAAAAATTTTACTCAAAAATAGCTTCGCATTCTGGTGCCAAAGAAATTTTACTAACATTTGTTTTGCACAATTCGGAATATTAAAGGAACAATATTTTCCTTTTCCAGGTTTTAAAATGTAAATTCTGGTTAACAACTTATATTTCCAGTGAGTTTAAATTGGTGAGCTAATTCACCTTTTTATTAGTTTAATTATTTTTTTTATTCGATTGATCTAATCTGTATGTTAAATCAATTGATAAATTACTGTTAGAGTAAGTAAAAGTTTTTATGTCTATAAAAAAGATGCGATTGTCAAATTACGAAAAAACGGTAATTTTTGTTATTCTCTTAGAAATATCGGTTGCATTGCGTGTATACCGCGCTTCGCCTCAAAGCAAATCGGCTCTTTATGTCACGAAGGCAACTATGTATGGTATTAAAAAAGTTCGCGGAAAGAAAAAATATTTTATGTTGGTTAATGACTGTTTAAAACCAATAAATGAAGAAATAGCGGCTCGATGCCTGAGGTCTACATTACTATTTATTTAATTATTTTTTTTTATTCGATTGATCTAATCTGTATGTTAAATCAATTGATAAATTATTGTTAGAGTAAGTAAAAGTTTTAATTTTATAAGTTTGATTTTTATCTTCGAAAATCAATTATATACATTGAAAGAATCAATTTACGCAAATAAAGAATTGTTTAACGAAAGACACTACAGCATATTTCGAAATTTTCATGTGAAATTATTTTTACACCCTATATTTCCGGTAGTCAGTTGTCTAACTCTAAAAGTTTAGGCGAAATCCTCGTATTATATAGGAAAAGCAGCTTTGTATGGGGTTAAAACCGTTCACAAAATTAGAAAGTACGATCCGTTCAGACCCTACCGATATTCGACGAACCTTAAAGTAACTATTGAAGAAGTGTTAGAGGCATAACGTTTCCGTTGTATTTTGACAAAAATTTGTAGCTAAGTAGTTAACGAAATTTAAAAATATGGGTCGAGTTGGATTTGAACCAACGTAGGTCAAACCAGCGGATTTACAATCCGCCCCCTTTAACCACTCGGGCACCGACCCTATAC
>MDTF01001414.1_pt1 | contig 18425 bp, 13 predicted proteins | sample 811191 | NCBI WGS metagenome assembly MDTF01 (sample SAMN05326649, study PRJNA326480) | marine metagenome | isolation source: seawater | place: Southern Ocean | collected 2011 | reverse complement strand
CAATACGCAAACATCTATTGTAAATACATCTGCAAATCATGATGTAATCGTTACAGATATTAATGGGTGTGTTGGTTACGATACGATCTCACTTAAAATCAATCAATTACCTGCTTTAGAATTAGGTAATGACACTTCTATTTGTATAGAAAATCCTTTCACTGTATATGCAGGACCAAATGGTAATCAATACTTATGGAACAACACTTCAATTTCAGATACTTTAAGAATAATTGAAAAAGGGAACTACTCTGTTATGATCACCGACCTTAATAATTGTGTTAATTATGATACAATAGCTGTGGATACATTCCCTAGTCCAAAAACGATTATTAATATTAAAGACACTGCAATTTGTACAGGAGACTCAGTGATTTTAGAAGTTGATCCGTCTTTTGCTTTTTACGCATGGAGCAACAGCTCTAGTATAAACCATCAAGCAATTATAAAAACTACAAATACATACATAGTAAGAGTGTTCACCAACAAAGGTTGTTTTGGGACAGATATAGCAGAAGTATCGGTTAATGAGATTCCAAGAGCCTACATCGGAGATTCAGCTCAACTTTGTCTTTACAAAGAACTCAAATTTTCTACTCCCGAAATGAATGCTGATTACTTATGGAGCACTGGTGAAATAACTCAGGGTATTCAAGTTTTGAATGCAGGAACTTATTGGGTAGATGTTGTAGATACTAATAATTGTTTCAATACCGATTCCGTTATTGTTTACGACGGACTTATGTTAGATATCGACCTAGGGAACGATACTACAATTTGTACTGGAGATTCTATTGGTTTAGATGCAGGGAATTACTTAACAGAAATCTGGCTAGGACAAGATACAGCTACTCAGTTTTATGTTAACTCACCCTTAACTTACGAAGTACTCGCAATTAATAATAAAGGTTGTTTTGGTGTAGATACCATCGTAGTAGATCTTAGTACTATTCCTCAAGTAAATATAATTCAACAAGATTCGGTAAGCATATGTGAACTAGCTTCTGAAGAACTTGAATTAATAATTCAAAATGATCAGGGAATGATCATTGAATGGAGCTCAGGAGAACACACACCTGATATTACAATTTACTCAGATGGACAATTTATAGTTAGTAAAACAAATGAGTTTTACTGTACAGGACTTGATACTATTCAGATTATACCTTATTGTAGACCTGTTATTTTAACATTACCCAATATCATAACTCCAAATGGAGATGATATAAACGACAACCATGTTCCGATTGAAACATCTTTCGAGAATATAGATTATTTAATGTCTCACATTACAAATATTAATTATTCGGTATATAACAGATGGGGAACTTTGATTTACTTATCAGAAGGTGTTTTACCGAATTGGAATGGAAATGACCAGAATACAGGAAAAGAAATGCCATACGGAACTTACTTTTGGGTCTTAAATTATAAAGATATTACTGGCGGTGATTTTACACTAAATGGTTTTGTGCAGGTAGTTAGGTGATCTTTTTTAATAAAATAATCCGAAAGTTAACTTCATCGGACATTGCGTTATCTTTTTAGAAGGCCTTAAAAATTTGGACTTGCTACAAAAAGTAGGACATTTTTTCTAAGGACTATCCTCATTTTTTAATGACTACAAATTAATCATTCTAAAAGTTAAGAATTGGGAACTAGGGGAGGGATTGTTATAAGTATAGAATTTGTGCTAAACGTTGGTTTCCTTGCTAAGAAAGCTCTTTAAATCCTCCACGAAAAAGTTCGATGTAGCTTCCGTTAGCTCCACACAAAGCAAAAGTCGCTGATATTTAGCGACTTTTGTTTTTAAGAAACCCTAAATTAATTAAACATATTATTTTTTAGATTCGATTCCAGGCTGCCCTCCATGGTTCTTAACTACCTGAATTTTTCCCTTCCATTTTTAGTCTGAATTACACTATCCTACCTTTTTCAATATTTGATCTACATCATGTAATGAATCGTACAATTGTGCAAAGGAATCAATTACATAATAACAAGGCTGAACGGTGTTAATGTTATATTCTCTTTGTAATATTTCAGTAATATCATAGTCTCTAAATTCACCTTTCAACTGATGAATTTTATTTACTTCTTCAATCGAAGAAATAATTCCAGCTCCGTAGCTCTTAAGTTTATCGTTTCGTCTTATTACGCCAAATTCAATAGTAAACCAATAAAGACGTTGTATTTTGCGAATTTTAGCTTCATCATTTTTCCATAATAACGCTAATGCTCCAATTTTCTGAGCGAAATCAGCATAGTCTTGATTCATAAATAAAGGAATATGACCAAAAACATCATGGAACATATCAGGCTCCTCAATATAATGTAATTCTTTTTCGGACCTCAACCAAGTTGAGGCACAAAATCGTTTATTTTTCAAATGCTCAAAAAAATCATTAGCATCAATAAGGCCTGGCACAACATGTATATTCCATCCAGTTTTAAGAAATAATAAACTGTTTAATTTTTCAAAATCAGGAATTTCATGAGGGTTAAGAACCCTTGATAATTTTTGGGTACAATCTAAATACTCCCAACAAACTTTATCTTGAATATTACGGTATTGATTTTCGAATAAATAATTCCAAATCCTTATATCCTCTGAACCGTATTTCAACATATCTTGTTTCATATCCCAAAATTTTCCTTAACAAGTTTGTTTATCTCTTCAGCAACGGTATAATCCAATTCTGTTACATTTTTTTTGGTATGAGTTTGCAATGAAATATCGAGTTTATTGTACGTATTTGACCAATCAGGATGGTGGTTATATTTCTCAGCAATTAAGGCTATTAAGTTCATCGCTTTCATTGCTTCAATAAAATCAACAAAAATTATTACTCGACGTATTCGAGTATCCAAATATTCCCATTGAGCAAGATCTTTTTTCATTTCTAATGATGTTTCGTATTCATATAAACGCTAGCATGACTAAAAAAGGTTCACAATTATATGATTTCCAATAATGTATCTTCTTTCATTGGTATTGCGTACTGTGAATATGTCTTCAGTCAAAAAAATGCTAACCAAATTTGAGTCAACAGTACCTGAAATTATTTTTGAATGGAATGATCCTTTAACTACCGCAAAAGGCTGGATGGTAATTAACTCTTTAAGAGGCGGAGCATCTGGAGGTGGAACTAGAATGAGAAAAGGATTAACACTGCATGAAGTTATCTCTTTGGCTAAAACAATGGAGGTGAAATTTACAGTGAGTGGTCCTCCAATTGGTGGCGCTAAGTCAGGTATTGATTTTGATCCGATGGACACAAGAAAAGATCAAGTTTTAGAAAGGTGGTATAAAGCAGTTAGTCCAATTTTAAAAGCTTACTATGGAACTGGTGGCGATATGAATATTGATGAAGTTAAGGATGTTGTTCCATTAACAGAGAAGTTTGGTTTATGGCATCCTCAAGAAGGAATTGTTGAAGGACATTACAAACCTAAACAATCCGAAAAAATAAAGAAAATAGGACAACTAAGGCTTGGCGTTCCTATGATTATAGGAAATCCAGACTTTAGTCCAGATTTAGATCGTAAATACACTATTTCAGACATGATTACTGGCTATGGAGTAGCTGAATCGGTTGTTCATTATTACAAATTATGGAAAAATGAAAGTGTTGAAGGAAAATTTGTTTTAATTCAAGGGTGGGGAAATGTAGGGGCTGCAGCTGGGTTTTATTTAGCGAAAGCAGGAATGAAGGTAAAGGGCATCATGGATAAATTTGGAGTTGTTGTTTCCACAAAGGGATTTAACATTAACGAGATTACGTCTTTTTTAAATAACCGGAAAAATAATACGCTAATCAGCGCACAGAAAAACCAAGAATTTGAAGGTTTTTGGAATCAAAAGGCAGATGTTTTTTTACCGTGTGCAGGATCTAGATTAGTAGATAAGGTACACCTCCAAAAATTAATAGAAAACGGCTGTGAATTGATATCAAGTGGAGCAAATGTTCCATTTAATAATTCAGAAATATTATTTGGAGATGTTCACGCATACGCTGATCGAAAGATATCTGTTATACCAGATTTTATTGCGAATTGTGGAATGGCGAGAACATTCGCATATTGCATGGGAGACAAATCAGAAATTACCTCTGCAGCCATTTTTAAAAATGTTTCTGATACAATATTTACAGCTTTAGAAAACGTTCATAAGGAAAATAGTATTGAGATAAATATAAGTGAAATTGCACTGAAGGCAGCTATCAAAAAATTAATATAAATGTATCATAAACTTGGCCAAATACCGAAAAAGAAACACACTCAATTCCGAAAGGAAAATGGGGAGTTATATTATGAGGAATTATTTGGTAATGAGGGCTTTTCAAGTGATTCATCCTTAATTTACCATTTACATCCACCAACTCAAATTAAGGAAGTAAAAGGTTTTAAAGATATAAACCCTTCGGTAATGATCAATAATAATCTTACTTCTAGGAAACTCAAAGGAAATAAAATAATTGAAACCACTACATATCATGAAAGCAAAGTTCCTTTACTACTAAATAACGACCTAATAATTGGTGTCGGTACTCCTCAACAAGGAACATCAACTAACTTTTATAAAAACGCCACTGGAGATGAACTACTTTTCATTCACTTTGGTTCAGGTACCCTTAAATCCTCCTTAGGTAATTTAAGTTTTACGGAAGGTGACTATTTAATTATTCCTAAAGGAGTGATTTACAAAATTGAGTTTGAGACTGAGGAAAATAAATTTTTCTATGTCGACTCCAGTAGTGTGATCAAGTTTCCTAAAAAATATTTAAGCGCCAAAGGACAGTTCTTGGAAGGGTCGCCAATTTGCGAACGAGATATTAGGTTACCAGTTCAGCTAGAAACGATAGATGAAAAGGGAAGTTTTACTGTACTGATAAACAAAAATAATAAGCTACACGAAGTAGTTTATGCAACTCATCCTTTTGATGTTGTTGGGTGGGATGGGTATTGTTACCCTTATGCAATTTCCATTTATGACTTTGAACCGATTACAGGAAGAATTCACTTACCTCCAATGGTGCATCAAATTTTTGAAGGACATAACTTTGTGATCTGCTCATTCTGTCCGCGATTATATGATTATCACCCAAAAGCAATTCCTGCCCCTTATAATCATAGCAATATTGACTCTGATGAGGTACTGTATTATGTGAAAGGTAATTTCATGAGTAGAGACAATGTGAAATGTGGAGACATAACGCTTCATCCAGCTGGAATCCCACATGGTCCGCATCCCGGAACTGCAGAAAAAAGTATTGGTAAAAAAGGTACTGATGAATTAGCTGTGATGGTAGATACTTTTAAACCGTTAAAGATAACCGAACAAGCAATTCATATAGAAGACCCTAATTATTTTAAATCTTGGCTAACTGACTGACTATGGTAAACAAAGAATTTTTACCTTTAAATGGTACAGATTACATCGAGTTTTACGTTGGTAATTCTCTCCAGGCCGCACGATTTTACCAGAGTTCTTTTGGTTTTCAAACACTAGCTTATGCTGGTCTTTCAACCGGAATAAAAGACAAAGAGTCATATGTTGTTAGGCAGAATAAAATAACATTAGTTTTTACATCTCCTCTGAGAGGTGGCACAGAAATAGGAAAGCATATAGATACCCATGGGGATGGCGTGAAAGTAATCGCTTTATCGGTAAACGATGCAAAAAAAGCGCTTAAAGAAACTGTAAAAAGAGGTGCTGAAGTTGTTTTAGAACACGTTAAAACTAGTGATGAGTCTGGATTTGTTGGAATGAGTGGCATAAAAACCTATGGAGATACAGTTCATTATTTTGTAGACAGGTCCAATTATAAAGGTGTTTTCTTACCTGGCTTCAAAGTATGGGATGCGCATTACAAACCTCCCGAAGTAGGCTTATTATTTGTAGATCATATGGTTGGTAATGTAGGTTGGGGACAAATGAATCATTGGGCAAAATTTTACATTGAAGTGTTAGGTTTTAGTCAAATAGTATCATTTGATGATAAGGATATATCTACTGAATACACAGCTTTGATGAGTAAGGTAATGTCTAACGACAATGGCAGAGTCAAATTCCCGATAAATGAACCTGCTGAGGGTATGAAAAAATCCCAAATTGAAGAATATATTGATTTCTATGGAGGCGCAGGGGTACAACATATTGCATTAGCGACAAATAACATTATAGAAACAGTAACAAATTTGAGAAACCGGGGCGTAGAATTTTTGCACGTCCCAAGTGAATATTATGATTCTGTACTAGAAAGAGTAGGTGAAATTGATGAAGATTTAAAACCTTTGAAAGAACTTGGAATATTAATCGATAGGGACGAAGAAGGATATTTATTACAAATATTCACAAAACCTGTGGGACCGCGTCCTACAGTTTTTTATGAAGTCATTCAAAGAAAAGGCGCAATTTCCTTTGGAAAAGGAAATTTTAAAGCTTTATTTGAGGCAATTGAGCTAGAACAATCTAAAAGAGGCACGTTATAAAAACTTGGGTAAACATATCAGGAGAATCAGATTTTTCGATTCATAATATTCCATTCGGTGTCTTTTCGAAAGACGAAGTGAAATGCGTGGGAACTCGAATAGGAAATTATATACTCGATTTACGAGCAGTATATAAACTAGGAGTATTTAGTGACATTAAAAGTGAACACATTTTTTTAAATAATTATTTAAATGATTTCATTACTTTAGGTAGGAAGATCACAAATAACGTTAGGTTAACTATTCAAAAAGAATTATGTGATCAGAATAGTGTTTTAAAAAAAGGATTTGATAACCTTTTTTATCCAATTGACAGCGTAAAAATGCACCTGCCTTTAATCATTGGGGATTACACAGATTTTTACTCAAGTAAGTACCATGCTGAAAATGTAGGACGTATTTTTAGAGGAGAAGCAGAAGCTTTAGCCCCAAATTGGAAACACATGCCAATCGCTTATCACGGAAGATCTTCCTCTATTGTTATTTCGGGTACCGAAATAAAACGCCCATCTGGACAGTTTATAATGAATGACAAGCCAATATTTGGTTCGTCCGAAAAAGTAGATTTTGAATTGGAAATAGCTACAGTTATTGGAAAAGAAAATAAACTTGGATCGCCTATAAGAATTAATGATGCAAACGACTATATATTTGGTTTTTGCCTTTTAAATGATTGGTCTGCGAGAGATATACAAAGCTGGGAATACAAGCCTTTGGGTCCATTTTTAGGAAAGAATTTCGCAACAACAATATCACCTTGGATTATCACATTAGAGGCATTAGAGCAATTTAAAACTGCCGGGCAAGACCAATCAAAAACTTTGAACTATTTATCAGACAATCAACACCAATCTTTTGACATCAACTTATCCGTTTTTGTAAACAATACTGAATTAGTAAATACAAATTTCAAAAACCTATACTGGACTCCACAGCAACAAATCGCTCATCACACGGTAAATGGTTGTAATTTAAGAGTGGGAGATATTCTAGGATCTGGAACTATAAGTGGACCCGAAGCAAAAGGAAAAGGCTGTTTACTGGAAGCGACTTATGGAGGTGAAAAAACCATAAATTTAAACCACGAGCAAATAATTTTTTTACGAAACGATGATAAAGTTGAATTACGTGGATATTGCAAGAAAAATGGGATTCGAGTAGGATTTGGAAAAGCCTCAGGAAAATTAAAAAACTAAATAAAATTATGATCGAAATTAACCCTGAAAATAGCACGTCAAGAGATTTTTATAAGTTATTATCGGGAATAATTTCCCCAAGACCAATTGCTTTAGTTAGTTCTTGTGACCTAAAAGGCAAGGTGAACTTGGCACCCTTTAGCTTTTTTAATATGATGAGTATTGAACCTCCAATTCTTGTGTTTTCTCCTCTGCGAAGAATGAGAACAAACACCACTAAAGACACTTTAAATAACGTTCAAGAATGTCCAGAAGTAGTCATTAATATAATCGGCTTTGAACATGTTGAACAAATGTCGTTAACTGGAGGAGAATATGACAGTTCAATAAACGAGTTTGATAAATCAGGCTTTACCTCAATTGCATCAAGTATTGTAAAACCACCAAGAGTCTCAGAAGCATTAGCAAGTTTTGAATGTAAAGTCAATTCAATTGTTAAATTAGGTGAAAAAGGTGGAGCTGGGAATCTAGTTATTTGTGAGGTTGTTAAGGCATATTTCCAAGCTAGTATTCTAGATGAAAAAAATCAAGTTAACACACTAAGTTTTGAGGCTATTGGAAGATTAGGTCAAAGTTATTATACAAAAGTGAACAATACTTCTATTTTTGAAATAGAAAAGGGGAATGGGAAAACAGGAATGGGATGGGATCAAATGCCACTCGAACTAATTCAAAGCACTCAATTAACTGGAAACGAGATATCAAAACTTGCTAGCATCAGTAAATTACCATTTGAAGACACCAACTACAAATTAACAACAGATTTAAATAGAGTTAAAAAGGTGAAAAGTTTTTTGTTTCAAAATCAAATAGCAGAAGCATGGCTTTGCATTACTGAGAAAGATTAGGCTTTAAAAAAGCGCTTTTACAATCAGAAAAAATATCGACATAACATTATGGAAATGATAATTAAGTGGTTTTTAATCGAAAGTAATCACTTCTTTAATTTTAAAAATATTTGAATATTCAGGATTGGACTCTAAACACCGAAAGAGATTGAATGTGAAATAATATTATTTGTTATGAGCAAATTTTTATTTAACTTACAAACTGAGCTTGGCTTCTTAAATTAAGAATTTAAAGTATAAATGAAAACAATTTCAACACTCATATTGGCCTCAATGATTCTGTTTTTTAGCGCAGGATTTAAAATTGCCACGCATTATTGTGGTGGTATTGCTGTGAGTTCTATTTTAACAACTGATGCTGTAGCCGAAAGCTGTGGAATGGAAATAAACATTGATACCAATTGTAATTCCGATCGTCCAATTGTTTCCTATAAAAATTGTTGTAATGATGATTTAATTAATCTTGAAATTGAAGATGATTATCAACAAATAAAGCAATATACACCCAGTTTAAATATTACTTTCAGTAGTGATTATGTATGCTTCGATCATAATTTTCAGGAGAATCAGCGATGTAATTTTAACGAACATGCTCCTCCCCTACCTCATCAAAAAATTCTTGTTGAGTACCAAATTTTCCTTATATAAAACGTAATAGTGTTTCTTTAGTTGTTGTCCATTTATTGGCAATGAAAGTTATTGTTTCATCAATTTCTTAAACATTCATTACAATGTTAAATTCAATTATAAAGTTCTTTTTAGAGAACAAAATTTTCACCTTTATTTTATTGTTACTAGTCCTTTTTTGGGGACTAATTGTAGCACCATTCGATTGGGAAATAAAGGGTTTAACAAGAGATTCCATTGCTGTTGATGCGATTCCTAATATTGGAGAAAATCAGCAAATCGTATTTACAAACTGGCCAGGAAAATCACCTCAAGACATAGAAGATCAAATTTCTTACCCGTTAACCTCTGCCCTTTTGGGGATTTCTGGAGTAAAAACAATTCGTTCATCCTCGATGTTTGGTGTATCTAGTATTTATGTAATTTTTGAAGAGGATATTGAATTTTACTGGAGCAGAAGTAGAATACTAGAAAAGCTTAATGCACTTCCAAATGGCTTATTACCAGCAGATGCACAACCAACACTAGGTCCTGATGCAACGGCATTAGGTCAGATATTTTGGTACACTTTACAAGTTCAAGACACTGCGGGTAATTCAACAAGTGGATTCGATTTACAGGAACTCAGAAGCATACAGGATTATCAAATAAAGTATGCCTTATCTTCCGCAAAGGGTGTTAGCGAAGTTGCCTCAATTGGGGGATTTGTTAAAGAATATCAAATTGAATTAGATCCATTGGCGATGAAAAATTACGGTATTGCTTTACAACAAATAATGAAAGCCGTAAAGGAAACCAATCAAGATATTGGCGCTAAAACTATTGAAATTAATAAAGCAGAGTATTTAGTAAGAGGCTTAGGTTATGTGAAATCCATATCAGATATTGAAGAGGCTGTTATTAAAATAATAGATTTTGTTCCTATAAAAATTAAAGATATAGCCAAAGTTTCAATAGGTCCTGCAGAACGCAGGGGAATTCTTGACCTCAACGGAATGGAAACAGTAGGAGGTGTTGTGGTTGCTAGATATGGTGAGAATCCATTATCAACCATTAAAAATGTAAAGGAAAAAATAAAGGAGATTGAAAAGGGCTTGCCAACGAGAACTTTATCAGACGGAAGGATTATAAGCGTTAAAATTGTTCCTTTTTACGATAGAACTGATTTGATTCACGAAACTTTAGGCACACTTGAAGAAGCTTTAATTCTTGAGATAATTATTACCATTTTGGTCATTATCGTGATGCTTAGAAACATAACCGCATCATTAATTATCAGTAGCATACTCCCTATTTCAATTTTAATGGTATTCATATTTATGAAACTATTTGGCGTAGATGCTAATATTGTAGCACTCTCAGGAATTGCTATTGCAATCGGAACAATGGTAGATATCGGTATCATTTTAAGTGAGAATGTGATCAGAGATCTTAATTTACTGGATGGAGAATACAACTATAAAACAACTTTAAAATCCGTCTATCAGTCTTGCACTGCAGTTTCTGGTGCAATTTTCACAGCAGTATTAACAACCATTATAAGTTTTTTACCCGTATTTACAATGACTGCCGCGGAAGGTAAATTATTCGGTCCCTTAGCATTCACTAAAACTTCGGCATTAATTGCAGCGCTTATTGTTAGTTTGTTCATCCTCCCTTCTATCGCTCATTTATTCTTGGGACGAAAAAAGAAACAAAAGAAGAATTCAACACGAAATAAATGGATTCTGTGGGTGTTTTCTGGTGTAATTTCTTATTGGTTAACCAAAACTTGGATGCCTTTTGGACTAGATGAATCATTTTTATTGAACTGGGTATTCGTTGCAATAATTCTTGTAACATTTTTAGGGTTATTTCAAATGTTAATTCGATTTTATGAAAGGATCCTAAGATGGTGTTTAAGTAATAAAACTATATTCCTCGCTATTCCAACAGTCATGATCGCTATTGGTATTTCCGTTTTCACTAATACAGGCAAGGAATTCATGCCTTCTTTAAATGAGGGCTCCTTCCTATTCATGCCATCAACAATGGCGCATACTGGTATAGAAGAAAACCAAAGGGTACTGCAAAACTTAGATGCTAATTTGAGTAAAATCCCCGAAGTAAAAGGGGTTTTAGGGAAAATAGGAAGAGCAAACAGTGCTTTGGATCCGGCACCTATTTCGATGTTTGAAAACGTTATTCTCTACAATCCTGAATACAGCACAAACGAAGATGGTGAAAGAGTCCGTAATTGGCGAAAACACATTAAATCCACAGATGATATTTGGAAAGAAATACTAGCCAATTCTAACTATCCAGGCTTAACATCTTCTCCAAAGTTACAACCTATCGAAACTCGATTGGTAATGCTTCAAACAGGAATCCGAACACCCATGGGAATTAAAGTTTTAGGCCCAGATATAAAAACTATTCAGGATTTTGGGTATCAACTTCAAAATATTTTAAAACACGTTAAAGGTGTTAAAGCTAAAGCTGTTTTTGCTGACCGAATGGTTGGGAAACCTTATTTATTGATTGATATCAACAGACAAAAAATTGCGCGTTATGGACTTTCAATTGAAGCTGTCCAAATGCATTTAAAAACGGCTATTGGGGGGACAATTGTAGGGCAAACAATTGAAGGCAGAGAAAGATATTCAATAAAAGTTAGGTATCCTAAAGAACTCAGAAACAGTATTAATCAACTGAAAAACATTTTAATTACAACGGTAGAGGGAGTACATATTCCTCTTGGGGATTTAGCCGAGATCAAATACCATAAAGGCCCACAAGTGATTAAAAGTGAAAACTCATTTTTAATAGGTTACGTTCTCTTTGATAAACAAGGAGAAATATCGGAAGTTGAGGTGGTTGAAAATTCCCAAGTAGCAATTGAGTTAGCCATCTCTAAAGGCGAACTCGTTGTTCCAAATGGAATCAGTTATAGCTTTACTGGAACTTACGAAAACCAAGTAAGAGCATTTGAAAAATTATTAATTATTTCAAGCTTAGCTTTAATTATTATTTTCTTAGTGCTCTACTTACAGTTCAGAAGCATTGTTACTGCCTTGATCGTTTTCGTAGGTGTATTAGTAGCCTTCTCTGGTGGGTTTATGATGATAGGCCTGTATGGGACAGATGGTTTTATGAATATAAGCTTGTTTGGGCAAAACCTGCGAGATGTTTTTCACATTAACACAATATATTTAAGTGTTGCGGTTGGAGTTGGATTCATTGCGCTTTTTGGAATTGCAACGGATGATGGTGTTGTAATGGCAACCTACTTGAAACAGCAATTTAAAGAAAAGAAACACAATTCTATCGAAGAAATTAGAAACACGGTTGTACAGGCTGGATTAAAAAGAGTCCGACCTTGTTTAATGACTACCGCCACAACATTACTGGCATTATTACCAATTTTAACATCAAGTGGTAGAGGTTCAGGCATTATGATTCCAATGGCAATTCCTACGTTTGGTGGAATGATTGTAGCGATAATAACCTTATTTGTAGTTCCTGTTCTTTACTCAATTAAAGAAGAGTTTAACACTAAAAAGAAATTGAAATGAGAGGAATAATTTTAATATTACTAATAGGATGTAGCTTTTTCACCAAAGCATCTGAATTAGATAGCCTGCTTAGCTGGTCGGCTAAAAATCATCCAGCACTACAAGCAGCTTATAAAAGCTACGAAGCTGCTGTGCAGAAAGTACACGGAACAGGTTATTTGCCTGACCCTGTGATAACTTTTGGCTACTTTATCAGCACGCCCGAAACGAGAGTTGGTCCCCAAAAGGGGAGCATTGGTATACAGCAAATGTTTCCATGGCGAGGAACTTTGAAGGCGCAAAATTCTATGAGTGTTGCTGCTTCAAAAATGAAATTCGAAAAATTTAATTTGCTTAAAAAGCAACTGTTTCAAGAGGTTAAACAACTTTACTTCGAAACTGAAAAGATGTCTGTGAATATTGGCTTACTTTCAGATAATATTCAATTACTTAATCAAATTAAAACAATTGGATTATCTAAAATTGAAGCGGGTGATGGATCTACAACGGATATTTTGAGACTAGATTTAAAAATTAACAGTCTTGAAACCAAGTTAAAAACAGCGGATATAAACTATTTAGGGAAATTGGATCATTTGAAATTGTTAACTGGAAAAGAAAGACTTTCTTTAACATTTAAATTCGCTCAAAACTTAGCTAATAATGCTTTAGAAACAGATACCGTTCACGATCATCCAATGATAAGAATGAGCAAAGAAAAATTAAATATAAACAAAGCTCGTAAGAAGGTAATCGCTCAAATGGCTTTGCCAAAATTTGGAGTTGGCATTAACTATACCCTTGTTTCAAAAAGAACAGATATAAATCCTATTGACAATGGTAAAGATATTTTAGTACCGAAAATCTCTATGACTTTACCTATTTACAGGAAAAAATACAAAGCTTTAGCAAAAATGAATGATTTAGAAAAAGCAAGCATAAAGGAAGAAATAAAAAGTAAAGCATTAAATTTAAAAACAAAATTGGTAATGGTTCGGGTGCAAATTAAATCTACTAAGGAGCGTTTAAAGTTGTACAAAAAACAAATTATAACTGCAGAATCAATTATTGAATTATTAAAAGCGGATTACCAAAATGGCAATACCAATATCGAAGCGATTTTCACTACCCTATCTCAGTTAATTTCATATCAAATGAAACAACAAAAAGCACAAACAGATTTAAAAATTGCCAATTCAAAGTTGGCATTTATTTTAAATTAAAAAATATAATTATGGATAAGAAAACAATAGTATCAATATTTACTGCCTTGATTATAGGCTTCGTTGCAGGATATGTTATCAACAGTGGAAGTGATTACGAAGTTCCTCGTGCAGAGAAAAAGCCAACTATATGGTCTTGTTCCATGCATTCTCAAATTCAATTAGCTGAACCTGGGCAATGTCCAATTTGTGCGATGGATTTAATTCCTCAAAATGGGGGCGGGAAAAGTACAAATACAAATGCTGTAGTATTTAACGAGGGAGAAATTCAGCAAAATAATATTCAAGTTATTGAAGTTGGTACAAGCGAAGTCTCAAAAGCTATTCGTTTGGATGGAAAAGTAAAGATAAATGAAAACAACATCATTGTTCAATCTTCTCATTACGCTGGTCGGATCGAAGCATTAAGTATTCAGCATGAAGGACAGTTGGTAACTAAAGGACAATTGATTGCTAAAATATACTCGCCTGATTTGATTAAAGCGCAAACAGAATTAATTCAAGCGGCAAGTTTTCAGTCTCGTAATCCTGAATTATTTAGTGCTTCGAAAAAGAAATTGGCGACTTGGAAAATATCCGAAAAGCAAATTAATCAAATTATAAAATCAGGAAAAGCGATCAAAAACCTACCTGTTTATGCAGATTATTCTGGGATTATTACTGAATTAAAAATAGCACTCGGAAACTATGTAAAAAAGGGTGAATCATTGGTTCATCTAACTAACTTTAATTCTGTTTGGATTGAACTAGATGCTTTCGAACGGGATTTAGAATGGTTGAAATTAGGACAATCTGTTCGCTTAAAAATTCAAACGGCAACTCAATCTAACTACAAAGGAACAATAAATTATATAGCTCCTTTTTTAAATGCAAATACAAGAACGGTTAAAGTTAGGGTTGAATTAAAAAACAATGGTGACTTAAAACCTGAAATGTTAGCAATGGGTGAGATTTTAGTTCAAAACAGAACTAGCGACTTGGTATCCATTCCAAAGTCTGCTCTATTATGGACAGGTGAAAGGTCAGTAGTCTATAAAGAAATCGAACACCACACTTTTACGATGCAACAGATTGTTTTAGGTGAAAATAATGGTGATTTTTATATCGTGAAAAGTGGTTTAAATAAAGGGGATCGAATTGCTAAATCTGGAACATTTGTGATAGATGCTGCAGCTCAATTACAAGGTAAACCTTCTATGATGAACCAACCAAAAGCAGTAATAAAAATAGATCATTCAATACTAAAAAACAATGGTTCAATTTTTAGTCTGTATATAACAGCAACGGATGCATTGCGAGCAAATCATGAAAAACATGTCAAAACTATTTTGTCACAAATTCTAGATTCTATTCCTGATCTTAAAACAAAACATCCTCAACTCTTGCAGCTTGAAGGGGATAAATTTAAACTCGCATTCTCTAATTTTAGTTTATCTTTTAAGGCAAGCTATAAAAATTCAGAAAAAATGTATTTAATTAAATGTCCAATGGCCAATTCTGACAAAGGAGGTTATTGGCTATCTGGTAAACCAGAAGTGGATAATCCTTACTTTGGGGGGGCGATGTTAAAATGCGGAAATGTAATCAATAAATAAATTCATAATTATTAAAATCAATCAAAATGAAAAAATCAATGTTATCATTAGCCATAATCGCTTTATTAGCGAGTTGTGGTGGAGAAAAAACAGAAACAGCTGTCGCAGTTTCAAAATCAGAATCCTTTCATGTTTATGGCAACTGTGGAATGTGTGAAAAAACAATCGAAGGTTCATTATCAGGAATAGACGGAATTCGTAAAGCTGACTGGAATAAAGAAACGAAACAAATAGATATAGAATTTAATGAATCTAAAATCACATTAATAGATATCAAGAACACAATTGCTGGTGCTGGTTACGATATGGATGATGTAAAGGCGAAAGAAAGTACTTATAAGGGTCTTCCAGGATGTTGTCAGTATGATCGTCCAGAGGCAGAAAAAGCAGAAGAACTTAAAATTGATTCTACTGAGCATCATCAAGAACACAATCATTAAATATAAAAAAGGAGACAGTTTAAAGAGTATTTAAACACTTAAATCTGTCTCCTTTTTTTTAAAAAATTGTCAGTCTTAGAAAATAATTACTTAACTACTGTACAATTTTCTTGGTCAAAACTCACCACATCCCCAACGCGTAACTTGCAACGCCTTTTAAATTCTTTTTCTTTGTTTACTCTTACATAGCCATCAGAGACAAAGCGGTTCGCTTCTCCACCAGATTGTGCCCATTTAATATATTTTATCAATAAGTTTAATTCGATATATTCCTTTCCTTCTAAACTGTACTCCATTTTATAAATATACAAGTAAAAAAGGAAAGAGACTATAGCTGTTAACGAACAGCCTGAAAATCACATTCGCTTACACCTTTTTAATTACGTTAATTAGTTTTTTATACAATTATTCACTAAAAAACACACAACAAACCGAATGTAATGTACTACATCAAAACAGTCGGAAAAAAAAGAGAATGCACAATGCGAAATATAACGATCCTTTAATTAATCCAATATTAACAGGGTCTTTAAGTTAATTGTATATCTTTTTAATCAAATTGTATATTCAATTACTTATTCGATTAGTATTTTGAATTTTATAACCTAAACAAAATAAGCCAGATGCAAAATAGATCAATTAAAAGTCAATTACTTCTTATTTTAACATTCGCCATTTCGTTTACTGGAATTGCTCAATTACCAAATCCAGCAATTGTTGGTTATTGGGAAAGTTGGGATGGTAATAAATTTGTGAAATTAAAAGATATTGATAGTCGTTACAATGTTATTCATGTTTCTTTTGCTTCAGGAAAAGGCAATCTAGATTACGATTTAGAATTTAATCCTCCAGGATCTTATACGCACTCAACTTTTAAAAGTGAAATAGCAGCACTTCAAGCAGAAGGGAAAAAAGTCTTCATTAGTATTGGTGGGCAAAATGACAATGTAATGCTTGATAATTTATATGAAAAAACGAAATTTGTTTCCTCTGTTAATGCGATCGTAGATAATTGGGGGTTTGACGGTATAGATATTGATTTAGAAGGTGCTTCTCTATCATTTGATGACATTAAAATGAAAAACTCTACAGATCTAAGACTTAAATACATGATTGATGGTATACAAGAAATCATGGCCAATCATTATACAACTCACGGGAAAAAACTGCTTTTAACAATGGCTCCCGAAACGAACTATGTTCAGGGCGGACTATCTAATTGGGCGGTTAACAACGCTCATGGTGGAGCATATCTACCAATTATAGAGGAATTAAAGGATAGTATTGACATGCTAAATGTTCAGCTTTATAATAGTGGAACTCAATATGGTCTTGATGGTAAAATTTATGCTCAAGGTTCTGCTGATTTTATATTGGCTATGACAGAAGCCGTAATCAAAGGATTTACTCCAAAAGGAAATATTGGGACTTACAATGGTTTTCCATCTTCCAAAATTGGAGTAGGACTTCCAGGATGTCATAGTTCAGATGCCGTGCCTCATGCAGAAATTGAAAAAGCAATGGCTTATTTAAGAGGTTTAGGCCCCAAACCAGGTAAGTATACACTTCAAAAAACAGGTGGATATCCTGACATTATGGGTATGATGACATGGTCTATAAATTCTGACCGAAAATGTTACCCTTCTTATGGGTTTGTTGATACATGGAGTAAGATTTTCACAAATGATCCATATATAATTATTTCAGCACCAACAGATATATACGAGCAGAATGAAGAAGGAGCCATAATAAGGGTTGAGTTGTCAAATGACAATTTCAAAAACCCCTTAGATAAAACAAAATGGACTTTGAATAAACTACCTAATGGCGTTTTTCTTGATAGTTTAGTTCTTGTTAATGATTCTACCGTTAATGTGGTTTTGGGTGGGAATAGTAACAATCCATATAAATTTTCAATAAAAAATGTGTTTGTATCTGTTGACAGTAGTGAGCTTGTAAAATCAACAAGAACATTAGCAAGAAACCAAGGTGTTTTATTAAAAAAACATCCTACAAAAATACCTGGTAAACTAGAATCAGAATATATTGTAAAAGAGAAAAATGGAGTTATAAACTCTATGATGAGCGCTGCATGGGGCAATAAAGATGCGCATTTCTTAAGATTAAACGACGGAGATTGGGGAGCATTTAATGTTGATGTTGCTACTGAAGGTACTTATACTGTAGATTGGAGATTTACAACAGGATCTACAGCTTCAGGAGCAATTAAATTAAAAGTTGATGACAAAACTGAAGCAAACGTAAATTATAGTGGAAGTGGTGCATATACTGATTGGCAAATGCTATCATTTGACGTTGAATTGACGGCAGGAAAACATACTATGGAACTTAACATGTATGATGGTTGGATCGCTTCAGATTATATGGAATTTCGTTTAACAACTGGTATTAACGCAGTATCAAGAACAAATCAATTATTTTACCCTAATCCAGCTGAAAAAACTATT
>MDTF01003906.1_pt1 | contig 18440 bp, 12 predicted proteins | sample 811191 | NCBI WGS metagenome assembly MDTF01 (sample SAMN05326649, study PRJNA326480) | marine metagenome | isolation source: seawater | place: Southern Ocean | collected 2011 | reverse complement strand
TGAGTGAATTCTCTTGGGCTCTTGCCATGGTTTTGCATTCTTAATTTGTCTTCCTAGACCTCTAGGAAGACTTTGAGCATCCACTACTCTAGTAGCTAAAATATTTATTAGAGAATCTTTAACCTTTTGATACTCAATACGAGTAGCAAGATTAGTAAGTTCAGCTTTATCAAAATTATGATCATATAATTCATAACTAAGAATACCTTGGCTTTTCCATTGACTTAATCGATACCGGTCTGTTTTAATTGAATAGCCCTGTGCTAATCCATTTTCTGTAGTTACCTGTAGTTCAGATAAGGCACTTTCACGAACTCGATGCTGAGTATTTTTTAGCATGGGAACAAGACTTTTTCCTTTTACAAATTTTGGTGTATTCATAGTAACTAAATCCATCATTGTTGGATAAAGGTCTACCAATTCAACAGGTGCGTCTTCTATTTTTTTATTTTTAAGAACTCCAGGACCAGCAATAATTAAAGGAACTCGAGTAGCATCTTCAAACAGAGTTTGTTTTTGCCAATGACCATGCTCACCTAAGTGATATCCGTGATCTGAAGTGAAGATAACAATGGTGTTTTTATCCAACCCTGTTTCTTTTAATTTATCTAAAACACGTCCAATCTGCGCATCCATAAAACTTGTGGTTGCATAATAGGCTCTTTTTATTGTCTTTGCTAATTCCTGATCTAAATACACTTGTTCTTTTTTTGATCGTACAGAAATAGCTGCAGGTTTAGGAATAGTTTGTAAATATTCATCTGAGCTTTCAGGTACTTGAAAATCAGCCAAATCGTATAAATCAAAATACTTTTTAGGAGCTACAAAAGGAACGTGCGGACGATAAAGGCCAAAAGCTAAAAAGAAGTTTTCTCCACTTTTAGCAAATTCATCAAGAAAACCCACAGCAGCTGTAGCACCAATACCATCGGTTTGTTCTTCGTCTTTTCCATCAGATTCTAACCAACTTAAAGTTCCACCATCTAATTTTGGCTTTAAAGTTTTTATTTTATGTTCTTCTTTTTTATCTCGTCCGTAAGGATTTACAGTTCTATCCCATGTAAAGGAATCATCATGCCCAGCTGTTCCAATGTCTCTCGGATTATGGTAGTGATAAATTTTACCTACTCTTACCGAATGATAATTTTCCCTCCTAAACTTTTGACCTATTGTAACTACATCTGGAATAGTTTGCCTAACATAGAGTCTTAATTTCTTTGATTTTGTTTGATCAGGATACAAACCAGTCATTAAAGAAACTCTTGAAGGTCCACACAATGGATATTGGACATGAGCATTTCCGAAAACAACACCCTCTTTTGCTAATTGATCAAGGTTTGGAGTTTGAACAATAGAATCACCATAAGCACCAATAGCACAATTTAAATCATCTGCGATGATAAATAAAATATTCATTTTTAATGGCTTTTCCAAAGATGTTGAAGCTGTTAAAGTGAGAAAAAGCAGCAGCGTGTATGTATATTTTAGTATCTTCATTATATAATATTTTAAATTTAATTATCCATTTAATACCTGATAATTTAGAGGTAGTTAAAGATTAGTTTATTGTTAAATTTTTATAAGTTTTGTGTAATATTGGTTTACTTTAACGATGTAAATACCTTTTTTTAAGTTTGAAACATCAATATATCCATCAGATAATTCTGTTTCAACAAATACGCCAGTTACAGTGTAAATCCCAAAGGTCTTAATTTTATCTTTAATTAAAATCTTAATTTTATCTGAAGTAGGATTTGGGGAAATCTTCAATTTAACTTTTGAAAGGTTTATATATTCGTCAGTAGAAAGTGAAGTTTCAAATGGAATACATGAAAATATATAATTATTATCTACATCGCTATTATCTAAATTATCTTGACCAATTTGGTTAGAGGCAGAAATAGAAGCAGTTGACTCATAATTCTTATAAAACTGACCAATCTCTGTAAGGTTCATTGATACGTCATAAAAATCAGCAGTTCCTGCGGTATTATTACCTGTCGGTAAAGGTTCAAACCATGCGTATCGTTCTACGTACTCTAAATTTTCTAGATACGGAATCGCTAACTGCATGAATTCACGGTTTACTTCTTCAGTTCTGTATTTGTTTGCATTGAATTCTGTGATCCAAATTGGAAGACCATACAGGTTATATACCTGCTCTAAATAATTTTTAAAACGGTTAAAAATAGTATTCGCATTTCCATTTGGTGAGTTCTGAGGATCTGAATCCCAGTCATACCAATGCAGTGCAATAACATCTATTCTAATATCATTTTGAATAGCTAGTTGATTAAATGTATTTAGCCAGCTTAATGCGGCATCTTGTCTACATGCTGGAGACACAAGGCGTAGTCCAGTTTTCATTAAGTTTTCATACACTGTCACTGCAGTAGTAACGTCACACAAATTATTATACTGGCCGGATTGTCCGTTGCAATCATCTGGCTCATTAAATGCCATTACATGAGTGGATTTATATTTAGATTGATATATCTCAATGTCAGTAGGTTCATTAGCTCCTCCAAAACCCCAAGACATTGGTGCGTATTCTCTTTGAAGGTCCGATTCACCTTGATTATTCCATCTGTAGAACCAAGTATTGTCTATTCCTTGAATATCCCCACCTGTTCCTTTTTTTGAGACCCAATTCCAAGGAACTAATCTTATGAAGGATACCTTATTAGATAAAAAATCTGGTAATGACATTAATTCTAAATCTTCTTCAGATGCAATATATACTTTACTTTTCCCTGTACCGTCGGCATTTGAAGCCAATGTAAGCATATAGCCTTTTTTTAAGTGAAAGGACTTAATATTGTTGTTTAATTGATTTGGAATTGATGAACCACTATACACTTGATCAATTGCAATGATAGCAGATGTACCCGTGCTATTTTCACCTGAGTAAATAGTCAAGGGTGTTGAAGCTAGATTTTGAGTTCTTATTACGGCTCCATTGTCATAGTAATTATCAAAACGGATATTGGTAGGGTAATCAGCAATATCTTCAAAAACAAAGAGGTGTGAAGAATAATTATCTAAGACTTGAATTGGATCAACATTTTCTAAACGCAACCAACTAGAATCAGATTCTAAATAGACATTAACATCATTTAATAGTGGTTCAGAATCACTTAAATGTACATAGGAGTTTTCATTTAATAGTATCGTTCCACCTGAAAAACTTTTTGCTTCAAGAGTTCCATTGGATATACTTAGTATACTAGCGGGAGCCAATAAAATTGCTCTATTTTGAAATGGATAAACAGTAGTGCCATTTAGTATGATATCATCAAAAACTATAGATCCAGAACTAAATTGGAATTTAACAGTTCGGTTAAAACTTACACTATTTACACTAATTGTGTTTGCCCCCAAAGAAAGCTCTTGGTGATTTCCATAATCCCAATTTCCGTTGGCTACTGTCTTAACTATTCGATAGTTTGCACCTTCAGAAGGTAAACTAATAACATTAATTATAAACGTTTGAGCTTCTTGATTCGTAGGGTTATTAGTTGTTGTAGCAATGAAAACATAGGGCCAAGTTACATTGTTTGGTTGCTGGCTAAACAGTTCGGGTGTTTGTGAGGTAATATCTGTTACTTCAATAGAAGTTGTTTTGACTTCACATGTTAGAAAAAGATTAAAATCTATGGGTTGAGAGGGATTAATAGTCCCGTTTGCAGGAGGTAACTCTGATACAACATCTATCCAATTAGCTTCTTGAAAGAAATCTGTACCATCTCCATCGCCAGTCCAATAATACTCTTGAGCTAATAAAACATGCGAAACTATTAAAAATAAAAACAGTATAAATTTTTTACCGGTATAGGTCACCTAATATTAATTTAATGAAAATCTTGATTGTAAATTAATGATTTATTTTTAAGCCTAATAAAGTATGAACTTTAATTTTTTAATTTTTTATCGCGAATATTAGATTTTTTTGAGTCAATTTCCGTGGTGTTTTTTGCCACATTTTTATTCAACTGTTGTACAATTTTATTAAATAACTCTTTTTCCTTTCCTGAAAACATACTTGTTATTTTTTTTTAGATTCCAATCCTCCAAAGTCTGTATCAGAAATATGTCTTAATTCCTCTAAAGAAAGTTTATTCCCATAATTCTCTTTTAATTTATACAGTTCTTTTTTTAACTCTTTAATAAGTTCTGAGTTTGCTTCTATATTTATTAAATTACTCATCTCATTGGGATCGTTTTTTAAATCATATAGTTCCCAAACATCAATATTATAATAAAAATGGATTAATTTATATCGTTTATTTCTTATTCCATAATGAGGTTGGACACGATGGTAGTAGGGATATTCGTAATAATGGTAATACATTGACTGCCGCCAATCTTCAGAATTTTCTCCCTTAAGATTGTTAAAAAAACTTTTTCCTTGTACTTGCTCAGGAATTGTAATTCCTGCCATGTCTAATAAGGTTGGAGCAAAATCTATATTTGAAACGATATCATCTACAACTATTCCTGGCTTAATTTTTCCAGGATACCGTATAACAAAAGGCATTTTCAAAGACTCTTCATACATAAAACGCTTGTCAAAAAAACCATGTTCACCCAAAAAGAATCCTTGATCTGAAGCATAAATTACAATCGTATTCTCCTCCAATCCGTTGTCCTTTAAATAGGCTAATACTCTACCTATATTATCATCTACAGATTTAATAGTCGCTAAATAATCTTTAATATATTTTTGATATTTCCATTCACGGACTTCTTGTGGACTTAAATTTTCATCAGGAGTTACTATTTCGTTGGGTTTAAATCCAAATTGACTCCATTTCCTTCGATCACTTTTTGATAGAGAGTCTGGAGGTGTCATTTTCATATCTTGTCTACTGAAATAATCCATGGTCATTTCAGTATCACCAGCCGTTAATTCTCTGCCTTGATACGTGTCATTAAAAGTTGATGGATAAGGCATTTCTTGATCTTCCCATAAATTTTCATATTTAGTATCTGGTGCCCATTGACGATGTGGAGCTTTATATTGTAGTAAGAGACAAAAAGGCTCTTTATTATTTCTGGAGTTTAACCAATCTAACGCAAAATCAGTTGTTAAATTTGTTGCATATCCCTTTTCTTTTCTTATCTCGCCATTGTCATTGTATACAGGATGCCAGTAAAGACCTTGTTCACCTCTAGATATGTGATATTTGTAGTAATCAAAACCAACGGGTTCTGATGCTAAATGCCATTTTCCTACTAAGGCTGTTTGATACCCTGCATCTTTTAAAGCTTGCGGATATGTCCATTGTTTATTATTGAAAACTCCTCCTTTGTAATTTTTGTAATACCCATTAACATGGCTATATTTTCCAGTTAATATAGCTGCCCTACTAGGACCACAAATAGCATTTGTACACAACACATTTTTAAGTAATGCTCCTTCATTTGCAATACGATCTATATTTGGTGTTGGTGCCAATTCTTTAAAAATACCACCATAAGCAGATATCGCATTGGTTGCATGGTCATCTGAAAAAATAAATAGGATGTTAGGTGATTTTTTAGAATCAATCTCTTTTTGACAATAACCCTTTAAGGTTGTCAAAAAAAATAGCAGAAAGAATAGCTTGTTGAGAGAATACACAAATTGAATTTTAAAAACATTAAAAAGCTGATAAAATCAAAAATTAGATGTATTTGATTTTATCAGCTTTAATTTAATATTTTAACTATTGTTTGATGATTTTTTTAGAAAAAATAGTACCATTATCGATCTTGATTAAATGAATACCAGATGATAGTTCTGAAATATCAATTTGATTGGTGTTTAAAAATTCTTTTTCTAAAGCTCCTAATATTGAATATACTTTTATAGAATTGATATTTTCAACACCATTAATAGATATAATACCTGATGCAGGATTTGGATAAATTGAGAATGAGTCAGAGTTAAAATCTTCTAACCCTAATACATTTTGACTATTAAGTGTCAATGAATCAAAACATATATCTCCACTACTAAATTGGAATTTAACCGCTCGGTTAAAAGTCACTGCAGCTACATTAAGTGTATTTTCCCCCATAGTTAGGGCGACTGAAGAACCAAAGGAACCACTTCCGTTAGCAGTAGTTTTATAAACTCGATAACTTGCTCCGTCTGGTAAATTAGTAATATTAATTACTAATGTTTGAGAAAGGCTACTAACTGCAGCACCATCAGCTGTTGTAACAGCTATAAATACGAATGGCCAATTTGAATTGGTTGTTGTATTAAACAAACCTGATACTCCAATCTGTTCATTGCCAGATTCGCAACTGAAAGGATCTCCGTAAAGAACTGTACCATTAAGCGAAAGTGAGTCAAACTCAATTACTCCACCACCAGAAAACTGAAATTTAACCGCTCGGTTAAAAGTCACTGCAGCAACAGTAAGTATATTTTCCCCGATAGTTAGGTCGATTCCATTAGAGAAGGAATTACCTCCAGAAGCAGTAGTTTTATATACTCGATAAGTTGAATCGTCTGGTAAACTAGTAATATTAATTACTAATGTTTGAGCAGCGCTACTAACTGCAACACCATCAGATGTTGTGGTGGCTGTAATTACATGTGTCCAAGTTGCATTATTTGTTGTACTAAACAAATTTGAATCACCGATAGATATTGATTGAGCACTTATAACGCTCGTAAAAAGTATAAATATAAAATATGTAATTTTTTTAATCATAATATTCTGTTTTTAGTTTTTAGTTTTAGTTTTTAGTTTTTAGTTTTTAGTTTTTAGTTTTTAATTTTGTCCTATTTCTCTTTTGTAATCTCCCCATTGTTGAATCTTATCTTTACCAAGGGCTTTTATTAATTTTCCATGTAATTTATTGAATACCTTTTTTAATTCAACTTTTTTTATTTCTGGATCAACCTGATATTTATCTCTAATAATTGCTACCTGCTGAAAACGTTCTAATTGAATTTCATAAATTTTAGACTGTTCTTTTTTTGTTAAAGAGAGAGCTTTTGTCATCTTTTCTGTTAAGGCGTTCGCTCTTTTTTCTGAATCAACTTGAGCAAAAGTATTCAGAGATAAAATTGTTAAGAATATTGATAAAATAGTTTTCTTCATTAATACTATATTATTTTTTATAAAAATAAACAGACAATGACAACTAATGGTTTAAAATTTGTTCAGAAAGTTTCATTAATTAACCAATCTATATGTTTCATGTGCATCTGAGACTTAGTGATACGAATTAAATATTTCAATGGGTTTATTTTTCCAACTGATTCCGGGTTGCCATTTAGGTGCTTTCACTTTACTCAAATAACTGTCCAAGAGAATTTCTAGCTCTAAAACTTTTTCAGGTAGAAAATCCACCAAATTACTATTTTCAGCGATGTCGTTTACAACATCAAATAGCATCAATTGATTATTGTTATAAAACTTTATCAGTTTAAAATTATCTACAATAATTGCAGAATGCGCTCTTTTGATAGCGATTCCATTTTCATAAGGAACATGAAATATCAATCCTTCAGAAAAACGTTTTATATTTCCTTTTCCATCATTAGCGAGTATGTTTTTCAAACTACCTCCATCTAAATTATCTTTTAATGGTAATTTATAGCCAGCTATATCAGCAATGGTTGGTAATAAATCAGAAAAGGTAATTGGAATTTTAGATTCTATTCCTGCCTTAATTTTAGGTCCGGAAATCACAAAAGGAACTCTAATACCACCTTCCATAGCGTCCCATTTTCCTCTACTAAGCGGAAAATTAGAACCCTTCTTATAAAACCGTCTAGGAGGCATTACAGGAACAGCACCGTTATCTGAGGTATAGATGATATACGTATCTCCTTCTAAACCTAATTCTTTAACACGGTCTAATAACAACCCAACACCTGTATCTAAATCCTCAGTCATCGCTGCAAAACCCTCGTGATTTTGATACTTACCCTTTACTTTATTTTTATATTTTTCTAATGTTTCTTTTCGGAGCATAATATCTGAATGAACCGCATAATGTGAAATCTGTAAGAAGAAAGGTTCTTTTGATTTTGCTTTTCTTTCAATAAAATTAATAGCCTTTTTGGTGGTACTAAATATTTTTTTAGGATCTTCTCTTATATTGTTTTTCGATTGATTTTTATTAGATTTAAAATCAAATCCTCCATCTTTATTACCAGTAATTCCATCACTTTCATCATACCCAAGAATAGACGGATCTACATCGATACCCCATTTGCCAAAATGAGCTGTTTTATAATTAGAGTTTATATTTTTTAAAAGCTTCGGAATTGTATAAGAAGTTTCGTGTTGAATATGATTGGTATTCATCCCTACTCTAATCATTTTAAGTCTAGCAGGTGTTTGTCCAAACTGAATACTATATCGAGAGGGAGAGCAGACTGGGGCACTAGCGTAGGCGTAAGAAAAACGCATACCTCGTTTTGCAAATTCTTCAAGGTTAGGAGTATGATGGTAATCACTTTTTGAATAAATTTCTTCATCCATCATTTGCACTGAAGTTCCATTCCAACCTTGATCATCAGTTAAGATTAGAATAAAATTCGGAGCTTTTTCTCTTATAACTACTTTGGTGGGTTTACAGCTAAAATAAAGTAGTCCAATCAAACATATAATGGTAACTAATTTGTGACTATTTTTCATTTATCAATTTTAATTAAAGTCATTAATGATTTTTAATAATTATAATTTATTAAAAAAAACAGTTAATTAATATTACTATTTCTTGAGTTTTCATACCAAGAAAAGAGACCACTAAAGTATCTCCAACTTTACTGCTAATTGTGAAATTACCGTCAAAATCAGTTGATGTACCCAAAGAGGTTCCTTTAATCAATAGTGTTACATCGGGTAGTGATTCATTTGAATCATCGTCAATTACATTTCCTTTAAGTGTAATTTGTTGAGCAATCACAAAGGATGGTAGCAGCATACAAATTAAAAACAGCTTCTTACACATAATCATTTTTATTAACGACGCTACAAATTGGGTAAAAAAAAACAAATTTCAGTTTAAATTTTATCCAATAAAGTTTACTATTTGACATTACTGAATAATTTCAAGTAAATTTTTAAATAGTGCACTATTATTTAAAACTCATCACTATATTCCTTAGGGGTTTTCCCAAAAGTTTTTTTAAATAAAGTACTGAAATATTTAGGGTCATTAAATCCAGATTCATAAGCTACATCACTAATTCTAATAGCCTTGTTGATTTTAAGCAATTCTGATGCGTGATTTAGTTTAATTTTTAAAACTAAATCTGAAGGAGACATGTTCGTTAAGCCTTTTAATTTTCTAAATAAATTAGATCTACTAAGCCCAATTTTATCAGATAAAAAATCAATTGAAAATGCTTTATTTGTGAAATTTTTAGTGATAATCTGAACTACTTCGGATAAAAAATTTTCGTCGGGTGATTTTACTTTTATTTTTCCATCTGACTTTGAATAAATAATTTGATGGAGTACTTGTCTTGATTTAATTAGGTTAATAGCCATTGCGTTTAATATCTTCATATTAAATGGCTTCTCTAAATAAGCATCAGCGCCAATTTCAAGTCCTTCAATTTTGTCATCAACTTCGCTTAAAGCTGTAATCATCATCACAGGAATATGACTGGTTTGAAAGTTAGTTTTTATGATATTACATAATTCCTTACCATCCATAACAGGCATCATAACATCTGTTATGATTAAGTCTGGATTTTTTGCCAATGCTATTACTAGTGCTTCTTTACCATTAGGAGCGTCTATTACTGTAAATTTCTTTTCTAATTCATCTTTAATTGTTCTCCTTAAATCTACATTATCCTCAACAAGTAATATGAGTTTATGTGTATCTAGATTATCTTCTAAAAACGCTGCTCTATGAGCAGTGCTATTTTCAATTATTAAATCTTTTTCACTATAATGCTCACTTCCGTTTTTTAAAATTACAGTAAAAGTAGAACCCAAATTCTCCTTACTTTTTAATTGGATTTCTCCACCATGTAATTCGACAATTTTTTTTGATATCATTAAACCAATCCCTGAACCAGCAATCCCATTATTATTAATATTAGTTCCTCTTGTAAATCTTGAGAAAATCATTTTCTGTTCTTTCTCAGGAATCCCTAATCCATTATCTATGAAATCTATGGTAACATTTTTTTTGTTTGCTGAAGCTTTCAATTCGATTGTCGCTCCTTCATCACTGTATTTTATAGCATTTATAATTAAATTATAAAAAATTCTAGACATTTTAGTCTCATCAAACCACAAATTTATTTTGGGAACGGAAACAATAATATCAATTGACTTATCTTTTAGTAGTGGCTGAACTTCAGCAACAATTCTGTATAATATTTTCTTTAAGTCTAATTGTCGAACAGATAATTTTAGCATATTACGATCTGCTTTCTGGAAGTCTAAAAGCTGAGTAACATATTCGTTTAAATTTTGAGTATTTCGATGAATTAGTTCAATATTATTATTATTAAATTTATTTTTTTCTGATAACAGTTGAGAGACCAATAATTGAATCAAGGTAATAGGTGTCCTTATATCATGTGCTACCTCTATGAAAAATTTTATTTTATTTTCATTAAACATTTGATCAGCTCTTGATCTTTTTACTAAAACAAATAAATACAACAACACAGATCCCACGAGAGCATATAATATAAATGCCCAATGGCTGAGCCAAAAAGGATTCTTAATTAAAACATTAATTTTATAGGTATCTACAGAAGGCACTCCATCTACATTAGTAACTTTTGTTTCAAGAGAATAGCTGCCAGGAGCTAATTTTGAGTAAATAGCCTTTCTACTATTTTTTGATACTATTGGAAATTCATCGTACCCTTTTAGCTGCCATGAAAATGTAGTTTTTTTTGATCCATGAAGAGAGAGCGTTTCAAAATCAAAACTTAATGAATTCTGATTGTAATTGAGCTCAATTTCATTAAGAAAATTTATATTTTTCTCTAATAAGACAGAATCTACAGAAACCCCATTAACTTGAAAATCAGAAATATAAATCTTCGATATACCTTCTTCTCTTGGTAAATTAGATGGATTAAATAGTGTAGCTCCTTTTGGGCCCCCAAAAGCTAAGCGACCATCTTCAGATTTTGTAGATGCTCCAAATCCAAAAGTACCTATGGTAAGACCATCTCCATTGTCATACTTTCTAACAGCTTCTTTTTGAATATCTAGTTTCCACAGACCTGAATAACTTGAAAACCATAAATTTTCTTTCGAATCTTTTTGAATCGAAAACACCGTTCCCGATTCAAAGTTTACATCTTTATTAATTAGTCTTATTTCCTTTGTGGCTAGATTGTACTTTAATAGGCCTTGTGTATTTCCAATCCAAAGGTAATTATTCTGTTTGTCAAAATATAGGGAATGAATCTGATCGGTGTTTTTAAAATCTACATTTTTTATTCTTTGTAAACTTTTTGTCACCTTATTAATTTCAAACAGTCCATTTACAGAACCTATATACATTAAATCTCCTTTCCCAGCGACAATTGACCTAGCATTACCAGTCTTATAACTGTTTACTAAGACATTATTTTGATAGTGTTTAACAGGGCCATCAACCCCTCCAAGCCATAGCTCTTTCTTATCAAGGTAGGTTGCAAAAATTAATTTAGATTTTTTTTCTTTTTCTTTTAGAGAGAAGTTAGCTGTTTCTCCTGTTTTGGGGTTGAACTTAATCAATCCCATGCCATAAACTCCTAGAATAAAATAATCGCCATACTGGTTTATTGTTAATACTGCCTTGTTTGCTAAATCTGGGTTCGTGTTAAAATTATCCCACTTTCCATCAGGTGATATCTTACTGATCCCGTTTTCGGTACCAAACCAAACATTTCCGCCTTTTTCATAATAAATAGAACGAATATTAGTGTTGTAAATACTATTTAATTTGTAGGGAACATAAGAGATGTTTTTAAAGGGGTTATCTCTAGGATAAATTAGGTCAACACCAACTTCTCTCAAACCTAGCCAGTAGAAATTGTCATCATCAACAAAAATCTCATAGATACTATTCTGACTCAGAGAATTTAAACTATTAGGATCGTATTCTAATTTATTTAGAACTTTAAAACCTTCATCCATAATAAATAATCCAGAGCCTTCTAAGGAAATTAATACCTTATTATTTTTATCAAATTTAAGTGCTCTTATGGTATATGTTTTTATTCGCTCATCATAGAGTTTTATTTTTTGAACATTTTCATTATCAATTACAAAAAGTCCTTTCTGATAAGTTCCTACCCATATCCTATTTTGATTATCGAAATCAAAATCAAGAACTTCAATAGTTTTTAGTAATGTTTTACGTTTTACTAATCGAGTAGGATTCTGAACATAATCATATACAATGATTCCTTTTGTAGTGGCGACGTAAATTTTATTTTCTTTTAGATGAATTCTTCGATTAAACATTGCTTTATATTGCAAAACCTTACTTAAGTTTTTAGATTCTAAATCATAGACTAGTAGCCCTTTCTGAAGTCCAATGATAATAGTAGTGCTGTTGAGAATCTTAAAAGATAAAAACTTTACGTTTTTTAAGGCTAAAATTTGTTTAAAGGTATCTTGTTCGTAACTGTATTGCAGAAGTTCTCCTTTAGCCCCGAGAACAAAAAGATTTCCGTTTTCACTAATAATATCTACAACACCGCTTGATAGAAATTTATCATAATTTTTGAATTGATATCCAGAATATCTATTTAAACCTTGTGAAGTACCAATCCACATATAACCCAAGGAATCCTTTTCGAAAGCACGAACAGCTCCGCTTCTAATACCATCATAAACACCAAGATGTTTAATTTGCTGTCCGAATAGTGAAAACGGTATAAAAAAAACCAAAAAACGAACAATAAAAAAAAATCGCCGAAATATCACAAGAATTTAATAATTTAAGATAAAAATATTCTACTATGTAAAAATACGATTTTTTAAAATGTCTATGAAGGTAAGGCTAATCAACAATAAACGTATAGCTCATATAATAACTATTTGAGTTTTGTTTCATTTCTTTTTGATTTCATAACTTCTTTTAACCACCAATCTCTGTTTGGGTTATACTTATATTGTTTTTTTAATATTGATGCCTGATTCCTGAGATCTTCCTCTATTTTATCATATTTAGTGTTGTTAATCAGGTTATTCATTTCTCCGGGATCTGTTTTAAGATCATATAACTCATCAATATCATTTTCTAAAAATGCATCTATCAACTTATATTTTTCAGTTCTAACAGCAATTTGGTTAGGACCAGCGTAAGGCCAATAACTATCTACATAATATTCAAACAAAATAGCTTTTCTCCAGTTCTTTTCTTTTTCACCCTTCAATAAATTTACCATAGATTCTCCTTGCATATAGTCTGGTTTTTCTATTCCTGCTAGATTCAAAATTGTCGGAGCTATATCGATATTCAAACATTGTTCTTTTATTTGGGTATTTTGTTTAATTAATTTTGGATACCGAATAAGCATAGGAACACGCATAGAATTTTCATAAGCTAAGCGCTTATCTAAAAAAGTGTGTTCACCCATAAAATAACCATTATCACTAGTGTAAATTACTACTGTGTTATCTAGTTCGCCCATTTCCTCTAAAGTTGCTAAAACCCTGCCAAGAGATTCATCAATAGAAGCTAAACATCTCAAAAGCTGCATATTTCTATCATAATTTATTGGCCATTCTTGTTCTGGAAGTTCGGCAGGAATTGGAAGATTCTTCTTCCATTCAAAACCGTAGGTTTTTTTTCTTTGCCATTCAGGCTTACCTTTAAAAGTCTCTTTATGAGTATCAAAAGGTGGTGTAGGCAATTCCACATCTACATATAAATCTGCATGTCTTGGAGCTGGAAGATGCGGTTGATGAACCGCTTTGTGCCAAAGGTTTAAACTAAACGGTTTGTTTGTATCTCGTTTTTCTTTTAACCAAGTAATAGCTTTATCTGTAAGAATATCTGTCATATATCCTTTTTCTTGATACTCGCGTCCATTTTCATTAACAGGTGGATCAAAATATTTTCCTTGTCCTACAAAACTAAACCAGTAATCAAAACCGGGTCTTATATGTTGCTTTTCTCTTTTATGTGCCATATGAATTTTACCCACATGTGCTGTTTGATAACCTGCTTTTTGTAAATGACTTGAAAAAGGAGCAAATTCGTCCCATTTTGGGTCTACATGACGATTATTCTGATTTACACCATGAATATGTGGATAGGTACCCGTTAAAAAACTAGCTCGAGATGGAGAGCAAATAGATTGCGTAACAAAGAAATTCTTTACATTAACACCTTCTTTAGCTAATAAATCAATATTTGGTGTTTTTAAAAATGGATAGCGACCTGACAAACCAATGGCATCAAAAGGTTGATCGTCTACCATAACAAATAAGAAGTTTGGTTGCTTTATTTTAGACGTCTTTTCTTTTTTTTGAGCACTTAAAGTTGAATTAGAAAATAGAAGTATTAATACACTTAGAAGAATTAGATTATTTTTTCTCATTTATTTACTGTTCAATTTGAATACAATAATTTGTGTAAAAATAAAATTAACACTAAATAAAACAGTTTCATTTTAGGTCAATTCATTTAAAAAGGTGGTCATAGACTATTTTTTTAGTTACATAATTTTAAAAAATATCATTTTTTAAAAATAAAATAATAGTGAATTACAAAAGTTATCATTTAGATTAGCTGAATAAATCAAATTTATTGCCTAAATCTTTTCTGAGTAATAACATTGAATTTAAATCATTATATTTAAAAAATATTAAATGAAAGATCAATACAGTTTATTACTTTTCGTAGTTATATTATTTTGTTCAATTTTTTCAGCAAAAGCTCAATATGTAGATTTTGATCATGATGGAATTACACGTCAATATATTTATTACGAACCTTCTGTTTTAAATGATCAAATGCCATTGGTATTTGTAATGCATGGATTTACAGATGATGCAAGCAGTATAAGAAATTACTCAAAAATGAATCAATTTGCAAACCAATATGGTTTTGCTGTTTGTTATCCTAGAGGAACTTTAGATTCAAGTGGTGATAGATTTTGGAATGTAGGCTATGCGTTTCATGAAAATGAGACAGTGGATGATGTTGGGTTTTTAACTGAATTAGCCGAGTATCTTCAGGTATCCAATGGGTTAAACCCAAATTATACATTTGCAACTGGTATGTCTAATGGTGGGGAAATGTGTTATATGCTAGCTTGCCAAGAATATAATACATTTAAAGCTGTAGCACCTGTTGCAGGAATGATTTTACAAGATATTTTAAACGAGTGTAATAATAGCTCACCTATCCCTATATTTGAAATACATGGTTCTCAAGATAACGTAACGCCATTAGCAGGTGATCAAAACAATAATGATGGATGGGGAGCTTATCCAAGTATACCATTTACCATTAATTATTTTTCAGAAAAAAATGAATGTACAACTGTAGAGACTGAAACACTCCCTAATACAGATTTTACGGACGGTAGCTACGTTGTAAGCGAAAAACATTTAAATGGTATAAATAATAATGAAGTATGGTACTATGAGCTAGTTGGTGCTGGACATGATTGGCCTGGCTCATCTGGAAACATGGATATTGAAGCTGGTGAAGAGGCTTGGTTATTTTTTCAAAAATACATAGACAACACATTATCAAGTTCAAATTATGAAGCATTGAATAAAAGTATTCGTGTTTTTCCAAATCCCACTAGTGATTTAATTCATTTAGATCGTGACATTCCAATACAATTTAATAATGTTATTCTCTACAATTCTTTGGGTGTAAGTATAAAAGTAAATTTAACTAATAGAATTATTGATATTACCAATTTAAATTCAGGTTTCTACTTTTTGAAGATAGAAACCTCAATAGGTAGCATCACAAAAAAAATTATAAAAAAATAAGTATTCGATAACTATGATCATTAAGAAATTAAAAGTTTTTGTGATGGGAACTATCATGGCATTTATCTGTTGTGATAAAAACGAAGCCACCTCATCAGTAATTTCTCCAGGAAACGACCCCAACTTCACTATTGTTAGTCATACTGACGAGGGATTCTCTAGTTTTAATAGAAAAGTAGTTGTGTTTGGAATTGATATTTATGCTGTTAAAGCCATAGAAGATATTAAATTACTACACGCCGCAAATGTGATGGCTCAATATCTTGACAATGATGAAGACGGAATAGTAGATGATCAACTAGTTTTAGACAATATGATAGAAAATAAAGCATTTTTAGTCATGTGGAAAAGAGAAAATGATCTTGATATTGATCTTCCAAACGGAAGAAAAGGACAAGATTTAGGGAATGATGAAACGCATCCTAATTTTGTGACTGATGGAAAAACTGGTCCATTTGATGCTACCTTAGAAGAAGTACTTCATATTATTAACAATGCAGGTCATTCCTATGCTTATCCGGAAGCTTTTGGTCAGAATGTAGGATCAGAACTTGCAAATGCAATGGATATCGCAAGAGGAGGGCAATTTATGACAATACCAAATCAATACCCATCAAATGCTTGGTATACGTATGATGATGAAACTTGTGATTATGCCTCTTGCCAAACTATAGAATATCTATACTGGACAATCACCTCAATGTTGGGAGCTCAAGAAAATAGATTGAATGAAATTGACAATGAATGGAGATTAAATACACGAATATTAGTTAAAAATACAGACACTGCTATATTTTCGTTATTGACAAATCCTAATTATAAAATGCCAACTGTGCTGCCTGACGGAACCTATAAACATTAAATATAACAAAGTTTTCATCTCTAAAGACTCAAAAGATATACCAACAATCACTAAAGAAGTCAATAAATTAAAAAACCAATTTTAAAAGATCAACTTTATTAAATGAATTGATGTTGAATGAAACGTACAGTAATCCATTATTTAAATAATAGATTACTATGACTCATCTATTAATTATATTATTCTTTTAGATATACAAAACGCTCTAATCTCTTCGGTTCATTTTCATCTACATACTTACCAATTTCACGTTTAAATTGAAGAATACTAGTATAAGATTTATACTCTTCAAATTCATGCGCCATTTTATCACCAACCCCAGGTATCATTTTAAAACCTTTCTCTGCAGTGGTGTTTAAGTTAAATGGTACAAACAATTTTTTAAAGAGTTCTTCTGTATTCACTCCTTCCATTATTTCATTAAAATCATTCATCGTTACAAAAGGTCTTGCTTCTAGTAGCTTTGCAACTACCTCTGATGAAAGTCCCAGCGTCATTAAATCTGATTCGGTAGCAAGATTGGCATTTAAAACTGATACTGTTGTAATTTCAGGTCTTTTATTTTCTACGGTCGTGTTTGTTTTTTGTTTCTTATCTGTAGATTCTTTATAGGATACTAAAAAAACACTTATAGATAAAAAGACGATTACTAGTTTACTGAATTTTTTCATTTTGTTGTTTTATTAAAATTAAATATGAATAACCAATTAATGCTAAGACAATCATACTCATGGGTGCTAAGGTTGGTAAAGCTCCTGATAAACTTTCCAAAAAAAGCTCCCAGAAGTTTGCTGTAGGTTTCATGTCTTGCTCAAACGTAATTAGCGTAAGTGCAAGAAAGCACAGTAGATTCCGCTTAGAGATGTTAACACAAGGACTAGTTTGAATAGATTAATGATTACTTGAGATCTTCTAAAAAAAAGTACGAGGAGATTTATAAGTGCACCTCCAATGCATAAAGCCGGAATTAATTGCAATGTGTCTTAGTAATGATCAAGCAAGTATAATTCCAAAAGAGTACCAAGAAGCATAAATAGTAGAGCTAATAAAATAATCCTTTTTACACCACACCTTTCTAAAGTAAATTTATTGCTTTGCATTGAGTTGTAAAACTACATACGAATCTTCAAAAAAAAAATTATTGAGATATATTCTAAATAATTTTTATTTTGTGATAAAATTTAGTTTTTCCAAAATGATTTTAAAAACAAGCTTTTTAAACTGAACCAGAAAGCCAAAATACCTGGGAGGTTCCTTTTAGGCTTTTTACCTTTTCCAATTCGCTGTATTTGAAGCTCATACCACGGTAACTCTACGCCACCAAGCTTGTCTAGAAATTTAATTCCAATACGAGGAATAGGTGCTTCAAATTGTTTTACAGAGCCATCAAAAATTTGATTGGCTAGTTTTGGATACAAACAAAAAGGTCTTGCCAAACCAATAACATCTAACTTACCGCTAGCCAAGGCATCTTCCATTACTGATACAGATCTAAAACCACCAGTAAGTAATAATGGTGTCTTTGTTAGCTTTCGTGCTTTTTCTATATACTCTAAGAAATAGACTTCTCGTTCTACAGTACTCTTTTTACGGTTTCCTTTAATCATTGCAGGTTTTTCATAGGTTCCTCCAGA
>MDTF01007682.1_pt1 | contig 18442 bp, 15 predicted proteins | sample 811191 | NCBI WGS metagenome assembly MDTF01 (sample SAMN05326649, study PRJNA326480) | marine metagenome | isolation source: seawater | place: Southern Ocean | collected 2011 | reverse complement strand
TTGCATCGACTTTTTGGCTGCTCGAAGGTAGTTTTTTAAATATGTTGATCGATAAGGATAGGATTGCCGTCTGGGTCAAATAGCATGCAACTCGCAGGCCCTGTGGTTGCCTCATCGGCTTCTTCGAGTAGATCGACTCCTGATGCTTTCAAGCGTTGTTGAATTTCACGAATATCGGTAAACGATTCAAGGGGCTCGCACTGTGTGTTCCAGCCGGGGTTGAACGTCATGGCATTTTTTTCGAACATGCCTTGGAAAAGGCCAATGGTATGCTGCCGATTTCGGATTATTAACCAGTTTTGAGAAGTGTCACCGCCTACGGTGATAAACCCGAGGGTTTCATAGAATGCCCGCGAGGTTTCTATATCCTTAACTGCAAGGCTTACCGAAAATGCGCCTAAATCCATAGTGCTTGCCTTTTTGTTTTGACCTGTTGTCTTACCTAGCTTTATTTTAACTCACAATGGCAATTTACTGCTCTGCTTATTGTCCTGCAATCTACATCTTGCTTTTGCTGGTAAATTCTTCTCCAATAGCCTAAAGAGGAATCATTATGAAATTACGCTTATTAGTCCCAGTGTGGCTCGCATCGTTCATGCTGTTTATGGCACTGGTGGGGTTCGCTTCATTAGTTGGTGCCAACGAAGGTTCGCTGGCTTTTGTGGGTGCCACCCTGATCGATGGCACTGATGCTGAGCCGCTGGAAGATTCTGTCATCGTGATAACGCACGGCCGCATTCGCACAGTGGGGCCTCGCGGCTCTGTTACCGTTCCTGATGGTGCAGTAGTAATCGATGCATCGGGTAAAACGATAATGCCCGGCATTGTGAACGCGCACGCTCACGTGGGCGGCACGCTGGGTCTGAGCACTGGACATTATAACACCGAGAACCTAACCCGGCAGTTAGGGCTTTATGCTCGCTATGGCGTCACTACGGTCGCCAGTCTGGGTGGTGATGAAGCCCAAGGCTTCGCTTTACGCGACGGGCAGTTTGATGCAGGTTTAAACCGTGCGCGAGTGTTTGTAGCAGGAAGCGTTGTAGCGGGCAGCACGGAGGAATCTGTTCGTGAACAGGTAAATTCGAATGCAGACCAGGGCGCAAATTTCATTAAGGTGAGGGTTGATGACAACTTAGGCCGCAGCCCTAAAATGGCGCCGTCATTGATTGACGCCTTAATCGATCAGGCTCACCAACGCAGACTTCCTGTGGCCGTCCACTTGTTCTACCTTGACGATGCTAAGTACATTTTACGAGCGGGTGCAGATTTAATCGCCCATAGCATTCGCGATTTGGCGGCAGATCAAGAATTCATCGATCTAGTTAAGGCTAGGGACGTATGCTATGTACCGACACTGACGCGAGAGGTTTCTACTTTTATTTACGAGAGCGAGCCGGCATTTTTTTCTGACCCCTTTTTCTTGAAAGAAGTAGACGGCGGAATCCTTGAGGAGTTAATGACGCCGGAAAGGCAGTCGCAGATGCGAAATAGCGCCAGTGCCGCGGCTTACAAAGAAGGTCTGGTTGTTGCAAAGGATAACGTGAAGCGCTTAAGTGACAGCGGCGTGCGATTAGCAATGGGCACAGACACTGGGCCACCAGCAAGATTCCAAGGTTATTTTTCCCATATGGAAATGCAGATGATGGTAGATGCGGGCATGTCGCCACTGGATGTGATTCGATCGTCCACGGGCATTGCTGCAGATTGTATCAATGTTGGTGATGTTGGAACGTTGGAGCCGGGGAAGTGGGGAGACCTTGTACTGCTTAGTGAAAATCCAGCGGAAAATATTGCGAATACTAAATCTATAGAGGGGGTGTGGGTTGCTGGAAACAGAGTTCCGGACTAATCCAAAACTCTGTTTTTATCAGCAAGGCTGACGGGCTTACACAGCGACGATGTTGTCTGCTTGTGGGCCTTTTTGTCCGTCTGATACTGTGAACTCAACACGCTGGCCTTCAGCTAGTGTCTTGAAGCCACTGCTTTGGATTGCGCTGAAATGAGCAAATACGTCTGGTCCGCCTTCGCGCTCAATAAAACCAAAACCTTTACTTTCGTTGAACCACTTAACTGTACCCTGAATTGTCTCTGACATAATAATTTATCCTGTTAGGAAATAGTTTCTCTAAGTTGATTTTCAGCTTAGAACACGTGCTTAAAATTTGAGCTGGTACTTATGAACTTACAGGACGAGGTATTACAAAGAAGACGTCGAAATGGGGACAATAAATAACGTTGCTTAGTCTCAAGCTTGAGGCATTGTACATCGAATCTTGCCGCCGTCAAATGTTTAAACTGATTTTTTTCAATAAAAACCGAACCTTATCTTTGGCCGCTAGTTGTTTCTAGCGACCTTCAAGCAAAAGGTTAGCCCACAAATATGCTGGTAACAAGAAATAAGACGATAAAAGAGAGTGTCGACTTTTTCACGAATCCCGAATCATTGCTGAGCGTGTTATGCCCTTGGTTTTATCGGTTTCTTGTTGGTCTCGTCGCTGCAGGCCTTTCAGCCGTAATGCTTCGCGGTTTGATTCATCCACTTTGGAGTAATCGTCGCGCCAGCTGGGAGCCCCTGGCCATTTCGCAACAGAGCGCACAATGCTGTTGGCAGAATTTGCCTCTTCTAACAGCAATAAGGCCTGACTCAGTATCTGCTCCTGCATAGTGCTATCAAATGGCACGCCACAAGGGTTGCCCAGAGGGAGGTCAGAATGTAAGTAGCGCGGCACGCCACAGTGCGCGATTATGTCCATTGCCGACCCCATAACTACAGTGGCAATCCCATTTGCTTCAAGTAAGCGCGAAACCAGTCCCACGGACTGGTGGCAGACAGGTCACAATGGAACAAGTATGGCGACGTCTACGTTCTCTGATTGGCAGCGTTTAAGAATGTTTGGTCCGTCTTTGTTCAAGGTGTTGCGCTGACTGTATTCGGTGGGTAGGGAGAAAAAGCTGTTGGCGATACTGCCAATGACTCCAGAGGCACAGAGTTTTTTTAGCGCAGCTATTGGCAGAAAAGAACCCACATCATTGGTATGAGTTACGCTGTGGTGCCAGCTTAATTCGGCCGTGTAAGCAGAGGCTGGAATCGGATCAATTGGGGTCGAGTACACTGCCCGTTGTTGCCTGCCAAGCTCGGTGTCGGGCATGGAGGTAGTAATAATGGCTACTTTAGAATCTCGTAAGCGGCGGTTTAAGGGCTGAAACGGGGTGTCTTTATGGTGTGCCCACTGATAGTCAGCGCTATAGCCTTGGGCTCGATAATAATTTCGAGTTCTTTCCATGTACTGAACGTCTAAGTCATGGTCTTGTTCTCGGTCGTGATCATGAGCCTTGCCACAGTCACCGCTATAGTCACTAGCCATATAAAAGCCTCTAATTTCGAGCGTGCGCGAAAAGCATATAGTAACGGTTTGCTTGTCAGATATACAAGTAAGGCGAGTGGCCTCGTCTTAATAGACGACTGCTGGCAAATGGCGTACTTGATGTATCCCGCTACTGAAACTTTAGGCCCACACTAGCAACTTAGTGCAAAGCAAGCATACCTAACAGGGTACGCAACCCATAGCTGGCAATAAGCGCCGGGGGTTACGTCACTACCACAACAAATGCACAGATAGGATGTAATCATTGAACTAAAAGAAGTTGATGTCGCCATCCAAGGTGCCGGTACAGCAGGTATGCCAGCCTATCGTGGGGCCATGGAACACACAAACAGAGTTGTTGTCACTGAGTCCGGTGTTTATGGAACTACTTGCGCCCGAGTTGGCTGTATGCCGAGTAAATTGCTTATCGCCGCGGCAGAAATCAGTCATCAAATAGACCATTCGGCACAATTTGGAATCGACGTTGAGGCCAAGTCTATTGACGCTAAACGGGTTATGGCTCGAGTGAAAGCTGAGCGTTATGGCTAACGAATAGGTAGTGGGAGACCTTTTTGCTGCATGGTGCGGACATTTAGGTCCATGGCTCCTGAATTCGATGCTGCCGCTGAAAAGCAAGGTGATGATTTATTCGCCGCTAAAGTCGATGTTGAAAAATTAAGCAAAAGGGCGGTTAGTTTTAATATTCGTGGATTGCCAGCACTGAGGTTACCTCACAATGGCAAGCCTGCTTCTTGAATCGTTGGGGCTCAACCGAAATCTGGCGTTGGAAAGTGGATAGGGAGAACATAAGCAAAAGTCAGCTAAGCGTTAGATAGACAGTACGTTTTAGGATTCGAATTGGCGTTAAAGGGAAAGTGAAAATAATCTCACCACATTGGAGCGTCTACTTCACGGCTATCCTGATGAAGATCCAGCTAGCGTTTTTAAGTTTAAGGCTCTCTTTCTCCAATGTGCGCTCGCCACAATAGTGATGAGCTGTTTCCCGTGTTAGTCTCATTTTTAAACCAATTACAGATAAGCGGATTACGAAAATGCGAAACATAATTAGCGGCCCAGCTGTAAGAGTTATGGCCTTGCTGTTTACAGTATTGGTAGCAACGGTGAGCAGTGCTGATCCACAATCCGCAGAACTCAGGAAAGGAAGCCATATGAGCGCAACGACCACGCAATCACCAATTTCAGGAGTGAGTTTTCGAACCATTGAGAGCAACGGTATATCCATGCGCGTGGCTGAGGCTGGTGATAGCGGGCCGCTTCTGCTGCTTGCTCACGGCTGGCCCGAATCTTGGTACAACTGGCGGCATCAGATTACCTATTTCTCCAACGCAGGTTACCGAGTAATTGCCCCCGATATGCGCGGCTATGGCAAAACAGATTCGCCCGAAAACCCCGAAGATTTTGATATAGTGACACTGGCCGCGGACATGGTTGGTATTCTTGATGCCTATGGTGAGGAAACTGCAATAATGGTGGGCCACGACTGGGGCTCTATTGTGGCTTGGCAAACTGTCTTGTTGCACCCTGATCGCTTTAGTGCCCTGATTGCTATGAGCGTTCCCTATGGGGGCAGGGCAGCCGAGTCTCCGATGGTAAGTTGGCGAGAAAGCTATGGTGATAATTTCTATTATATCCTTTACCACAATGAGACCGGCGGCGTCGCCGAGGAGGAATATGACAACGACCCAGAGGGGCTTCTAAGTCGCCTTTATTTGTCGCCAGATTCTCCGCGGCAGGCGCCTTCAATTACTAATAAAAAGCGCAGTGCCGGCGGTTGGATTGGTCGTCTTGGTGCGCCGATGGGCCTACCTGATTGGCTGGAACAAGAAGATTTAGATTACGTGGTCGGCCAATTTAAAGAATCTGGTTTTCGCGGAGGAATAAACTACTATCGAAATTTTCACCGTAATTGGGAAATCACTGAGCACTTGCAAAAAGCAAAAATAACAGTGCCAACACTTTTTATCGCGGGAACTGAAGATATGGTTATTGCTCATGCAACTCAGGGGCAATTAAACGGAGCAATGTCTAGAATTGCGACGGATTTCAGGGGGGCAGTGCTTATTCCTGGAATAGGTCACTGGCTTCAACAAGAAGCGCCAGATGAGACTAACAAGGCAATGATGGATTTCTTGAAAAGCCTCTAGCCTCAGAGCATAGTCATTAAGGGCAGTGGCAACCCTTAATGACGCTCAACAACTCCCTGCATGAAAACGACTACTGGCGTGTACGGGCGGATGGTACTTTTACCTTTAAGCCAATAGTGCGTTAACCCCTGCAATAGCTCTATCTACGTGGTCAAAGGTGTTATAGATAGTCGGGCAAATCCTTATACCGCCTGTCGCTGCGCAGGCGATCCCATAATCTGTATACAAGGTATTGGCGATCTCCCCGCCGCGGCCGGAGGGGGCTTTGGTAATGCAAACACCGAAACTTAAGGTTGGGTCCATTGGAGTCACTAGCTCATGTCCGCCAGCGGCTATTCCTTGTTTAAGGCGCTGGGATAACTCCACAATGCGAGCTTCAATTCGGGCAGAGCCAATGGTGTTATGCATCTGCGCTGCGACCCCGAGTCCTGCTAAAGCGGCGTCATCGCGCTGGCCGAGAGATTCAAATTTTCGAGCGCCTTGCAAAATGGTCGAAGCTTCATCTCCCCATCCTGGGGCGATAACACTGGGCCAGATTTTCTCGATATTCTGAGCCTTTACATACAGCAATCCCACCTCTTTGGGTCCCATATACCATTTATGCGCGCTGGCAGAATAAGAGTCTGGGTCCAGATCTTTTAAATCCAGCTTCATGGCCCCCCAGGTTTGGGCGCCGTCCAAATGAACATAGATCCCGCTCGCTCTGGCCGCTTGAATGATCTTCTTCACGGGCAGCTTAATACCGCTGAGGTTGGAGACGTGGGTAAGGGTCAATACCTTGGTTCTAGGGGTGAACTGACGAGTGAATAGCTCGACCAGGTCAGTATCCTGAGTGGGGTTTATAGGTACGGACACCCTTTTTATCGTCAAACCAAACCTTTGGGCCCTGACATCCCAGGCGACGTTGTTAGTTTGATGGTTTTGATCCCACATCACTATTTCATCACCGGCGCTTAGGCTAAGCCCGTTATTGATAATATTGTTGGCCTCGCTGGTATTGCGCACCAAGGCAATTTCATCACTTTCTACATTTAATTGGGAGGCAACTAGGGATCGGGTGTTCTCAAGTAGGTCCGCAAATTTCGCACGGTTATTGAATGAGCAATCTTGATCGATGTCGGCGGTTAGAAGGGCCACCTTTTCAGCGACCGCTCGAAATGATGGGCAAAGATTCGCTGCATTCATTGGCACTGCATTTTCTGTAAAAGAAAACTGGTTACGGACCATTTCCCAAAAATCTTCGCCATCGCCATCTTTTTCAGTGCGCTGGGCGAAACTCATGGGGGAAACCGCAGCGACAGTTCCCGCTGCTGCTGCCAGGGAGATTGAAGTTTTTAGAAATTCCCGTCGCGAAGTAGAGCTAGTCATTTTTCTCTCCAAGTGGCAACAAACACTGTGCCGCAGCCAACTAAAATTTATGTTTATTGGTGATTTATGGGCGCATGACGGCCGATTTATGTACAGACTTTATCCAATCGCGCGGAGCAATGCTAGTCTTGCGGAAAGGCTGCTATTAGAAGGAGTCCCGTTTAAATGTTGGCATAGTATTGGTCCCGGTATTTTTGACGTGGGGTGCGTGCTATAGCAAAATAAATTTCTCACGAACTGATGCGAATGAGTAAAACTTGTGCTGCGCGGCGTGCTTGTTCTGCAAAGGTTATGCTTTAGATTGATCCCAGCTCAATGAAAACCAGAGAGTTAGGTGTGATACAACTTATTTTGGGATATTTTTTTGTGTCTCTTATCACCTTTTTATACCGTCAATTTGATAATAATGGGCGGAGTCAATCCATACGCACGCGACGATGCTAATTCTAAAAAAGGGGATGCTTTGACAGGATTCCGGTTAAACGCGGGCAAAGTGTTAGCGGCGTCGAATTTGCCCTAGCTGGGGGTGTTTCGTCCCTATGCCGTCCTAATGTTACGCGGATTGAGGGAGGTCGTTAATGTAGACTCTTCGTTGCTAATAATTATTAGTGGCAAAAAGTCGCGGGCATAGTCTCAACGCGACGCGATTGGACAGCCGTTCATATAACCTAATTTGGTCCGGCTGCTCTTGAATCTGCTACTCTGCTTTATTTTTTATTGCTTCCAAATTTATATTTAGTCTATTACTCTCAAAGTAGTTTAATTGATTCGATTTTTTGGGTTTTTCGAAGAGACGCAAGTTACTCCCCAATTGATTAAATCAATCTCCTAATAATAACTGATAGGCCAAGTGCACTGTCTATAAAGAACATGGAGTCCCAATGGTTTTGTTATTTTCGCGTTATCCCGTTTGTCTAAAAGTTGCTCAGGTGTTTTCTTTTATTGTCGTCACATTATTTTGTGCAAGTACGGTCCTAGCTGCGGAAGCTCCTGCAAGTAGCACCTTCACGCAGGAACAATATGAACGAGGTGAAGCGGCCTATCAGCAGGAATGCGGTTTATGCCATGGTTCAGAGTTAGACAATGGCGTTGCCAGCACTCTGCGTGGGCAGACATTTCGAAAAACGTGGTCTCGATTAGGCGTAACAGTTGGAGATTTATATAACAGAATCGCCAATACAATGCCGCCGGGGCGGTTGGGGGAGCTGAGCGAATCAGAGAACCTCGATGTGCTAGCCTACCTTTTAGGTCGCAATAACGTTCTTCAGGGGTCACAGGAGCTGAATGCAGAGTATGACTATCTCAGCGCCATCCCAATTTCCCGAGGAGATGAAGAGCTTGATATTGCAGCAAACTTTATTGAGGGTTTGCACGGTTCAGAGCCAACTGGCAGTGGCCCCTCTTTTGCTGATCTTTTGTCAGCAGCGGATAATTCGCAGGATTGGCTTTACCATAATCACAATTATCAAGGTACTCGGTACTCAGCTCTGGATGAAATTGACCGCAGCAACGTCACAGGCTTGCAGCAGACTTGTGCCTATCAGCTAAACAGTAGCAATAGCATGCAAGCCGGCCCTATTGTTCACGACGGTATCATGTACGTTACTGATGCGACGCACACGGCAGCAATAAACGCAGCGACTTGTCAAAAACTTTGGGTGTATGAATGGGAGCCTAAAGATCGCATGGTATGGGGAAACAATAGAGGCGTTGCCATTAAGGATGGCTATGTATTGCGGGGCACTCCAGACGGTTACCTATTTGCTTTAGATTCAGCTAACGGCAATTTGCTATGGGCTCGGCAGGTAGCAGACCCGTGGCTTGGCGAGACCTTCACTATGCCGCCGATTATTTATGAAGATTTGGTAATGATCGGGCCGGCAGGAAGTGAGAACGCAATTTCCGGGTGGGTTGCTGCATTTTCCATAACCGACGGAGATCTGATTTGGAAGTTCTTAACAGTTCCTGAAGCCGCCGCCGGTGGTGGCGAAACCTGGGGAAATCCTAATGGTATTCCGTTAGGTGGTGGCGCAGTTTGGACGCCATTGAGTATGGATATTGAAAAAGAAGAGCTTTATGTCGCGGTGACTAATCCAGCTCCAGATTTCCCTGCTTATTTGCGCCCAGGTGAGAATCTGTACACCAATTGCATAGTTGCCTTGGACGTTCGCACGGGCGAATTGAAGTGGTACCGATCTATCGTGCCTAACGACGATCATGATTGGGATTTAACTCAGGTCAGTCCGGTTCTCAAGAAAGGAATTAACAATGTCTCAATGGATATGATTGCGACAGTGGGTAAAGATGGCATTTTACGTACCCTTAATGGCGAAACTCACGAGCCGCTTTATGAGACGCCGGTCACTACAATTGAGAACTATGACGTGCCAGTTACTCCAGAGGGAGTGCGCGCTTGTCCTGGCGTTAATGGCGGGGTCCTATGGAGTGGTCCGGCGTATTATCCAGCCGATGGATTGCTTATCACGCCAGCGGTAGATTATTGCAATGTGTTTATAGCCGACTCTGATCCTGAGTTTGTTCCAGGCCAGCTTTATATGGGCGGGGCTTGGGTTAGAGATGAAGAAATGTCCGGCTGGCTTACCGCGATAGAAGTTGAATCCGGTGAGGTTAAATGGAAGTACCGGTCTGAGCGGCCAATGGTTGCTGGGGTTACAACAACAGCTGGAGGTCTAGTACTTAGCGGAGATTTAAATGGTAATTTGCTGTTGCTGGATGCAAGCACCGGGAAAGTTATGCATTCCATTTATTCCGGAGCAATGATCGGGGGGAGTGTGATCACCTATGAGGTTGAGGGTAAGCAATACATTGCTGCCGGTTCAGGTACCGCTAGCGGCTTTTTTGGCCCAGGACCTAACCCGACTCGCACCAGCAGTATGATTATCTATTCTTTGGCCAATTAAAGGTCAAATTATAGTAAGGCTTGGCGACAGTGAAGTGGGCTGGAGGACTTTGGCAAAACTCTTCCTAGATTTTTGGAGGGGTGGCTTGCCGGGCTCTTAGCTCACCCTGGTCCATTCTAGCCAGCCTCTAGATGAATTGTCTTTGGACTGAGGTTCGATTGAGCCAAGCGCGAAGAAATACTCCTTTGGATTCAATCTTGATTAAGGTTTTTGATTAAATGTCGTTGGAGCGCGATTTATAGCCAACATTTAGTCAACGCTTTTACCTCTCATAAAGGTAAATACGCAGTGGTTTGCCGAATTAGGCAAGATGAAATTGGGCTAACTTAGATTGGGCTAACTCAGAATGGTCAGTGCTAGCGGAGTCCGAGCCAGCTCAGCTGCGTTTGGCCATAGCTGGGAATGAGATTGGATGTGCGCCGAAGAATTTGGCAGCTGAAGTCGGCTCACTTCAGCTCCCAATCGAGTTTTTTTAGACTACTCGTTTGTCCCGTAACTGCTGAATTTCCGCTTCACTATAGCCCAGCTCCGCCATTATCTGGCCGGTGTGTTCGCCCAGTGTCGGTGGGCGTCTTCTGATCTCTCCCGGGGTTTCTGAAAGCTCGACCGGTGTCACCATAAGCGGCGCAGGCTTTTCTAAGCCGGGATACTCTACCGGCTGAAACATGCCTTTGGCTGCGACATGGGGGTCGTCCAGGACATCCTGAGGAGACATTATCGGTCCCGCGGGAAGCCTTGCCGCCTCCATAGCATCAAGTACCTCTGCTGAAGTTCGTATTGCACACCATTCGGCTAGTCTTGCGCTGATCACCTCACCATTGTTGCCACGGCTAATGTCATCTTTGAAACGAGGATCGCTTAGCCAGTGCTCTTCTCCCATTAAGTCCGCCCAGCGCTTGAACAATGGCCCGCCAACTGACTGCACTAGTACCCACCCGTCTTTGGTCTTAAAGGTGTCTGCGGGGCCTGATGTCTGGGATCTGTTTAAGGTCGCGATGCGATTTGGGGCAATGGCATTTTGTTCGATGGCAGTGCCATTTGTCATGGTCAGTGCCGTGGCGAATAATGACCCTTCGACCATTTGGCCTTTACCGGTTTTTTGCCGCTCATAGAGAGCCGCCATGGTTCCGAAAGCCGATAAACTTGCAGTGCCAAAGTCGATGAACGGGGGGTTCGCTTTAACTGGCTGTTCAGGGGTTCCGGTCATGTACATTGCGCCAGACATGGCTTGGCCAAGACCGTCAAAGCCAACGCGATTGGAGTAGGGGCCGCCGCGGCCAAAAGCAGACACTGTAGTAAGAATGATGTCGGACTTAATCGCTTTAAGACTTTCATAGTCCAAACCCATGGCCTGTAAGGTGTCTGGTGGTAAGTTGGCTATGACGATATCTGCGGTAGCCACCAGCTTCTTAACAATTTCTTTGCCTTCCGGCTTCATTGGGTTCAAGGTCATGCCGAGCTTATTGCGCGCGAGCTGAAGGAACAAGGCGCCATCGCCCATATCAGTGATGGGAGAAAGAAAACGATCCTCACTGCCGTCGACTTTCTCAATGCGGATAACTTCCGCACCCATGTCGGCAAGCAAGGTTCCGCAGTATGGGCCGGCTATGTAGCGGCCAAAATCGAGCACTCTTATTCCTTCTAAAACTTTAGTCATTTAGCGTTTCCAGTGTGGTGAGGGTCTTGAAATTCAGTCTAAATCTTATCATAGCTAACATACATAGCGCGTTAATAGGGGGGTAAAATAATTTTACTCCTCTATTAAGATTTGTGAGGTAGGTACAATCTTTTAGTAAATCTTTACGTATGATGAATTCTAGCGGTAGCGAAGTCATATTTTGATTTTAGATGCTTAAAAATCTGCATGAATAGACGAGAAGAAGTGGGCGATAAGTTTGGCTGACAAAAAAGCACCTAAGCAGGCGCTAGTAGAATTGTACGCAACTCCTAAAAAACCCCAGTAAGACGTATGCAGTATTCGCAAAGGCGCAGGCTCGGTAACAACTAAAGGTAGCCGTCCTAAATGCAAGGGTTCGGTCCACAGGCTGTTTCGCTTGCTCAAACTGGCTTTGGCGGTTACAGCTCTTTAGTCGCTGGTCTGGCGAGGGACGCGCTCAGGCCAATCCCTTCCCTCGCTATCAACTGCTCCTCAGCTGTTCTACAATTCGGCTTAAGCCGTAATTTACAACGCTGTTGCTAAAGCTGCCGTTGTGATCAAACTAATCTCGCGGTTTTCTTATTCTAAGATATCAGTGAGTAAATACTCAGGAGCCACCAATGCCTGCAATCCGAATCAACTTAATAGCTTTGCTAAGCCCATTAATACTTTGTCAGTCACTAGTCGCAGTGGCGGCTGAAAATCCAGGGTATATCGAGGATCCCTCTCGACGAACCACAGGGATCGGGAAATTTTATATGGGACGGGAAATTTCATTCGTGATGGGACATCAAGCCGCGGGTTGGCTGAACCGTCCTGGCCGAATAACCGAAGAAATGCCTGATGAAGTAGTAGAAAATATGAATCTTGCAGACGATGCTGTGGTCGCAGATATTGGGGCAGGATCAGGCTATTTTTCATTTAGAATTGCTGAGAAGGTCCCCAATGGTAAGGTGTTGGCAGTGGATATTCAGCCAGAAATGCTGGCTTTGATAGAGGAAAGAAAAGCCGAGGACGGGGTTGCAAACGTTGAGGGGGTTAGGGGAGAAATAGATGATCCTAATCTTCCTGCGAATTCGATTAACGCGGCGATTATGGTTGATGCTTATCATGAATTTGATCATCCGTTTGAAATGATTAATGGCATCAATGAAGCTTTAAAGCCCGGCGGTCGGATTTTTCTTTTGGAATACAGGGGGGAAGATGCCTCTGTCCCTATACGGCCCTTACATAAGATGACAGAAGAGCAAGTGGTCAAAGAAATGGCTGTGTTCGGCTTAGAGTGGACAGATACTTTGGATTTCCTACCATGGCAGCATATGATGATATTTACTAAGGGAGAGTAAGGGTATTAATCCTAATTAGGTTGCTGAGTCTTCATTTTTCTCTGGTGACCTGGTCTTGGCAGCTGCCGCGCAGCCGATTCAACCATCCCCAACCCCAGCCTTAACTCAAGTGGTTATTTTCTTCGCGACCTCAACTGGTCGCGGAAAAATTGCTTTCGGTCGACTGTTTACTCCCCGTCAAAAGGGATTCTCCTCACCTTTCGTAAGCACCTCCAAAGTCATTCGAAGGATGCTAGCTTCCAGTGAATTTTTTTGATTACTTTTGTAACAAAAAGCATTTCATGACGTCTTAATCATCAAGCAACACAGAAAATGTTGTTAAAAATGATTGCAGCCATGATTTGTGGAGACTCAACTATCAACCAAGCCTCGAGGTAGGTATGAAGGACCTAAGATATACGCAGCTGATTAAACCGATGAAAACATATTTCGAGCATTTAACGCCGCTTGCCAAATATTTTGTTCATTTTCTTGAGGGGAGCTTGGTGATCGTACTGCTGACGTCTCAGCTGCTTTATATCGAGTAATTCGCCGGACACAGGCCATTAGCGCCAAGGTGCGTGTTTTGACAATAAGGCGGCCGGCGAACCTTCATAATTCTCAGTAAGTTAGAACGTACTGCGGATCTTCAGCGCATAAAATACACCTTCAGTAGTACAGAAACTCTCTAATTCTTCAGGAATAGCATTGGCTGTAGCGCCATCAAAACGAGTTCTGGATCTGCAGAGTTCTCTGTCAGATGCGTTGCGCGCGTCAAAGCGATAAGTAACGCCTTTGGATGAACGTTTCTCGAGGAACAGGTTAAGGTTGTATTCCTCAGTATTTCGTTCGATATCGAACACGTCTATTTGATTGCGGCCTTCACCGTCTTGGTCAGAATGTGAGTAAGTGGCGCCGTAGCTAAAATTCCATTGCTGAACATCTTGACGGTAATTGGCTCGAGCGTACCAACGGTTGTTCTTGCGACGACGACGTTCTGCATTTAAAAACGGATCGGTAACTACAGAGTCGGCAACGCTTACCCTAAGTGTAAGTAGGCCATTTGGAATGCCGACAGGGTCAAGTTTCGTACTAGCGTCCAAATTAACACCGTAGCGTTTACCATCGCCAATATTGCCTCGGGCTGACTGAAGATTGTCAGGCCCGGTAGAGACATCGATTCTATCGATGACGTTTTCACTTGTGCGGTAATAAAATTGAGAATTTAAAACGCCTAAGTCATTTGGCAACCGGTATTCTAAATTTAGATCGTAATTCCAAGATTGTTCTGGCTCAATGTTTGGGTTGCCTCCTTTAATATTTTGGTCATCATCGTCGCCATCTTGAGTTACGCTGAAATCCGAAAAGCTTAACTGTGAAACGACTTTCTCAATTGTGGCTCGCAGTTGAATAGATTGGGTGATATCAAAGCGATAATCTACTTTGGGTCGGATGAAGCTAAAGTCACGCTGGTTTGTTACGTCACCGGTTTGCGTGATGGTGGAGTTTTCTATAATCAGGGTGCTTTCCAGTGCCATTCGGTCATTTAACTGCCAGTTATGAATAGCGAAATTCTCATAGCGAATCTCTTCAATAGTCGAGAAAGCATTGTCGATGTCGCTGCGAAATAGTCCGCCAGTAATCTCAGAGCGTGCTCCAATGGCATCGACATTGTTGGTGCCTACATACAGTCCGTTGTTGCGAATTGTTTGGGCCGCCTCAATGCCAAGCTCAACCCCTTGGCTGTCGGAAAGATCAAATGTATATGAGGTTCGTGCTATGCGCTCTTGGTCTCGGCCGAGAGAGTTAATGAACAAGTTTTTGTCTTCAGTAGACCCTAAAACATCAAAGCGTTCTCGAACATAGTCGGTGTCTTTGTCGTTAACGATTGCAAGAAGTCTGAATTTGCCGCCATTGCTGAATTCGTATTCGTAGTCGCCGCCAATTTCCCAGTTTTCGCTATTCCATTGATTACCTTCTCGTTCGAGGCGGGTGGTAATTTCCACCCCGGTAAAATCGGTAATAAGTCTATCCACATCGGTCGGAGGTGATGTTTCGCTATAGAGCGCATTAAATTGAACGATCGAATTAAGAAACTGATACCCTATGTTCATACTTGTTTCAAATTCGTTTTGATCGCGGACATTGTCCGCGCTGCGTGTTTCTAACAGGTTGCCGTTAGCGTCGCGACTGCTTTCACGGCCGAGGCGTTGGCGATATCTAGGTTCGGATTCGATGTGGAGGAGGTAATTGAAATCGCCGTTCTGCCCTGAATATGAGAGCTTGGCTCCAGGTTGAAGTGTTCCATCTTGCAATCTGTCTGTGTTTAATTCGGCAGCAATGCTCGATCGAGATTTGGCATCCCTCAGTACAATGTTCACTACCTGGCCGCCGCCTCGGACATCTATTTCTTCTGAAGTGCCTCGTATGATTTCAATAAAATCGACTTGGTTTGCTGCGATTCGGCTAAGTTGAGCGCGACCTGCATTTGATTTGCCTGTGATGCGCTGGCCATTGATGAGCACTTCATTGGCACCTCCCCCCAAGCCCCGACGATCACCGCCACGGCCGCCTAGGGCTAAGCCGATGCCTGGGATACGATCAATCATGTCATTTACTGACACCGGTGAAAATTGAGAAAAGAATTCCGCATCATAAACAATGGTAGAGTCATCTGGAGAAGCTGGGTCTTGCCCTTGCGCTATAGTTTGGCTGGATAAAGATATTGCAATGCTTATGATGCCAAATTTGAATAGTTTGCTTGATAGGCGCCGTGCCATGGGTCACTCCGGACAGTTTTTTTGATAAAAATAAATAATTATTTGTAAGTAATAGCTGTACAACGAATAAGAACGGCGAAGAGACTACTATCATTCTTTTGGTTTCAGCGAATTGCATGTAGTTATCGGGTAGAAGAGCGTAATTATAGCTCTGCTTACCTTTTGAAACTGTGACAAATTGTATGCATCTGATGACAAAATTGCCATAATTCAGCGGTGTTAGCGTATTTTTCGCGATTTTCCAAAAACAGATAAATCGACCGGACTTAGATTTTCTTTAGAGCTAACGTGCTTGCGTTTTGAGCGTACTCGATACAGCTGATTCAGCAGTCACCTGTTGAAATTGCTCAAACTGAAGTTTTTGGCCCCCATTATCTTTTTTACAGCGCCTTACTTGTCAAGTAGCCTAGCGAACGCTTACAGGCTCTGTTGATTTTGCGATGGGGACGGTATTGGAGGATAATAGTGAATATTGCTGATGTGGCCATTTTTGACCTTATTAACGTCCAAAACCCCATTAAATCCATACAATTCAGATAGATAGAGGCAAAACTATGCAACGCGAATCAATGGAAGTTGACGTGGTAATTGTGGGCGCTGGTCCTGCAGGCCTGTCAACAGCCTGCCGACTCATGCAAATGGCAAAGGAATCTGGCAAAGAATTGTCAGTTTGTGTGTTGGAAAAAGGTTCAGAGGTCGGTGCCCATATTCTTTCTGGTGCGGTGTTTGAGCCAAGTGCCTTGAACGAACTGTTCCCTGATTGGAAAGAGCGCGGTGCGCCCTTAAAGACGGCAGTGACTGGTGACGAAATTTATTACTTGCCAAGTGCAAAGTCTAAATTCAAGTTTCCCGGTTTCTTCGTTCCCAGACCGATGCACAACGATGGCAATTACATCATTTCGCTGGGGAACCTCTGTCGTTGGTTAGGCGAGCAAGCGATGGAACTTGGGGTGGAGGTTTTCCCTGGGTTTGCTGCCGCTGAAATTCTCTACACTGAGGATGGTGCAGTTAAAGGCGTGGCCACGGGTGACATGGGCGTTGCTGGAAACGGCGAGCATAAATCATCATTTGAGCCTGGCTTTGAATTTCATGCCAAATACACGGTATTTGCTGAAGGCTGCCGAGGCCATCTAGGAAAGGAATTAATCGGCAAATTTGATTTGGATAAGAACAGCGACCCCCAGCAGTATGGCATTGGCTTAAAAGAAGTTTGGGAAATTCCAGCAGAGAAGCATAAGGAAGGGTTGGTAGTTCACACGGCGGGCTATCCTCTGGTGGGCGACAGCTATGCGGGCGCAAGCGGTGGTTTCTTGTATCACGTTGAAGATAACCAAGTGTCATTAGGCCTGATTGTTGATTTAGGTTATAAAAACCCACATCTGAGTCCTTTTGATGAGTTTCAGAAATTTAAACATCACCCAGTGATTAAGCAGTATATTGAAGGCGGAAAGCGCCTGAGTTACGGGGCGAGGGCTCTCATTAAAGGCGGGCTAAATTCGCTACCTAAAATGCATTTCCCCGGTGGATTATTAGTTGGCTGCGACGCGGGCACTTTAAATGCGGCCAAGATAAAGGGCAGTCATACCGCGATGAAATCTGGAATGATCGCCGCTGAAACAATATTCGCTGAGTTTGGTAAAGACACTCAAGAAAACGACCTGGCGGAATATGCTGTGCGCTTTAAAGAGTCAGAATTGCAAATTGAATTGCACAAAACCCGTAATTTTAGCCCCGGGGTCCACAAGTTTGGGTTTTGGTTAGGCAGCGCGCTGACTTTTATCGAGCAAAATATTCTGTTTGGTAAGTTTCCTTTTACCGTCCATGATGAATCATTGGTTCACGAGTCACTAATGGAAGCGTCGCAGAGCCCTAAAATCGACTATCCAAAGCCAGACGGTGTGATCAGCTTTGATAAATTGTCGTCGGTATTTCTGTCCAATACTAATCACGCGGAAGATCAACCTGTTCACCTGCAATTAAAAGATCCCGAAATACCCCTGACGATTAATTGGCCAAGGTACGATGAGCCCGCTCAGCGCTACTGCCCCGCTGGGGTTTACGAGATAGTTGAAGAAAATGATGTGAAGCGTTTTCAGATTAACTCTCAGAACTGTGTGCACTGCAAAACCTGTGACATCAAGGACCCAAGTCAAAATATACATTGGGTTGTTCCTGAAGGGGGTGGTGGGCCAAACTACCCTTCGATGTAAGCAATGTAAGCAATGTAAGCAATGTAAGGCTAGGCATAGAACAGCCGCACTTAAAGGCGGCTTTTCTACTTCTGATTTTTTGCTATCTCTACACGACGCGGAACATAGATTAACACTAACTCAAACGGCGCTAAATTTGTTGTCATGAGGACATTACACACCACTAGACGCTCGAAAGTACTGTCGCTTATAAGCAGGTTCTCAATATTGCCGCTGTGCTATTTATCATTTCCATTGCTGGCTCAGCTAGGCGTACTTGATGACAGGTGGTTCAAACTCTCTACCCCTTCCCCCCCATTTTACTGTCTCCGACGAGTTAGCCTTTAATTACCCAGCTTCCCGTCTTAGTTTCTTGGCCTATGCGCCAATTCTTGCTTCTTTTCAATCTGTAGCTTTATATCAGCATGCTTGAATTCTTGAAAAAATGTCGCGGATTTTTTAGTGCCGCGCTGGTACAAAGAAGGTTTGGCTGGATTTTAGGGCACTTAAGTATTGAGCATGGGAAAGCAAACTTCTCTAAGCTGAGCCCGAGCATTAGTCAGATATTGCCGCAGGTAGTAGGTAAGCGAATCTCTGAGGATGGGGCAGCTTTTTTGTCGCGATGATGCATTGGTATGGCGGCGAATAGTATAGATTGCTAATCTGAAGTCG
>MDTF01014993.1_pt1 | contig 18457 bp, 18 predicted proteins | sample 811191 | NCBI WGS metagenome assembly MDTF01 (sample SAMN05326649, study PRJNA326480) | marine metagenome | isolation source: seawater | place: Southern Ocean | collected 2011 | reverse complement strand
TGAATCGTCTTTTACAGGGGGATGTAGGAAGTGGAAAAACAGTTGTAGCAGTAATGGCTGCAATACAAGTTATTAAGTCTGGATATCAAGTTGCTTTTATGGCTCCAACTGAAATTTTAGCCGAACAACATTTTAGTAAAATAAAAGAATGGTTAGGCCCATTTGGTTTTAGAGTCGACATATTAAGAGGCAGTATGTCGCCTAGTAATAAAAAAATAGCTCAAAAAAAAATTATGAATGGTGAGTCTGAAATAATTGTTGGAACTCATGCTTTATTTCAAGAAGAAGTAATTTTTAAAAATCTAGCTTTTTATATTATCGATGAGCAACATAGATTTGGCGTTGAGCAAAGAATCCGGTTAAGAAAAAATAATCTTATTAACCAGAAATTCGAGGCTCATCAGTTAATGATGAGTGCAACCCCAATCCCGAGAACATTGGCTATGAGCTATTTTTCTGACATGGATATATCTGTAATCACTAAATTGCCACCTGGGCGACAAACTATTACTACTAAGTTATTTTCAGAAGAAAGAAGAAAAGATATTTTAGAAACAATTGATCAAGAAGTTATTAATGGTAGTCAGGTATATTGGGTTTGCCCACTTATTGAAGAAAGTGAGACATTACAATTAGAAACAGCGGAAAATACTTATTTGGTACTTAATAAATACTTCGACCAGCATCAAGTGGGACTTATACACGGACGAATGAAATCATCAGAAAAAGAAAGTGTCATGGAGAAGTTTAAGAATAAAGAGATTAAAGTGCTTGTAGCAACTACAGTTATAGAGGTAGGAGTTGATGTGCCAAATGCAACATTAATGATTATAGAAAATGCAGAAAGAATGGGGCTATCTCAACTTCATCAGTTAAGAGGAAGGGTAGGTAGAGGAACTAAAAAAAGTGTCTGTATTATGTTGTACCAAAAAAAATTATCAATTATAGCTAAGCAAAGATTGAAGACAATCTATAAGCATATTGATGGCTTTAAAATTGCGGAGGAGGACTTAAAAATTAGAGGTCCAGGAGAGTTTCTTGGTTTAAAACAGAGTGGAGTACCAATGTTAAGAGTTGCAGATATCCAAAGGGATTCAGCATTATTAGAATTTGCTAAACAAGATGCAGATCATTTGATAGAATCAGGGCACCCATCTATTAACCTTCATTTAGAAAGATGGCTCAGAAACTATCAGGAAATTATTAGAGCTTAATTAAATATCTAATGTGGCAAAAAAAAATCAATTGTAGAAGTGAGCTCCGCTTCTGGCTCTCTAATAGAAAATCACTTAGTAAGCGTTTAAAAAATATCGCCCAGTTTCAGGTCATACAGATTAGACCTGTTGCTATAAAATTTCTTAAAACAGAGAGAGATAAATTTAGAGACATTAGGAGCAGCCAACTTTATTTGCGTGAGGTCATTATTTACGCTGATGGACATTTGGTTATGTATGCAAGAACAGTAACACCAAAAACTAATTTACGTGGATTCTGGAAGGGGATTAAGAGACTTAAGGATAACCCACTGTCAGATATTATTTTCGAGAAAAAAGTTATTAAACGTTCTCCATTTATTTATTCAAAATTTTCAAAAAATGATGATATATCCAAAAGTGTTAGAAATTCTGGTCATAATTATTCTAATATTGTAGTGAGCCGTCAATCTATGTTCGATTATAAAAGCAAAAGTGTTTTATTAACTGAGGTATTTTTTAAAAATTTTGAACACCTAAGATTTACTTAAGTGAACTATTTAAAAAATCTCGTTTTTCTAACTAGGATAAATAAGCCGATTGGAATTTTTTTGTTGTTATGGCCAACATTGACAGCTCTATTAGTTGCTCAGCAAGGTATTCCAGAATTAAAAATAATAATAATTTTTATTATCGGCACTATATTGATGAGATCTGCCGGATGTATCGCAAATGATCTAGCAGATAGAAACATTGATACCCATATTGATAGAACAAAGAGACGACCACTTGCAGCGAGAGAAGTATCAGTATTTGAGGCTTTATTTTTCCTGTTTATTTTATTGCTACTTTCATTTTTTTTAGTTATGCAATTAAATTTACTAACAATAAAATTATCTGTGTGTGCTCTATTATCAGTATTAATTTACCCATTCTGTAAAAGATTCTTTGCAGTACCACAATTGATGCTTGGAATCACATTTGGATTTGGAATTTTAATGGCTTTCACTGCAATTCGAAGCTTAATACCCTTCGAGGCATGGGCATTGTTTACTGCAAACATATTTTGGGCTTTGAGCTATGACTCTCATTATGCTATTAAGGATATGAAAGATGATCAAAAAATTAATATTCGCTCTTCAGCTATAACTTTTAAGAATTATACGATTCCTTTCATATTAATAAGCTTTGTATTGATGTTTTTAATATTATTATTTGTTGGTTATGACAATGATTATTCAATATCTTTCTATATTTTTATGGTCATATCTTTAGTTGTTGCTCTAAAAGGCACTATAAAAGGAATGAGTATGGATCCTGATAAAAATTTTGAGGCTTTTTTGTCTAATAATTATGTTGGATTTTTTATGTTTATGGCTTTTATGTCACAAATGCTTAAAATTTGAGGAAACGCCTTCAAAACATTGACAAAAGATATGAAAATAGACTAGAATTCGGCTCTTAAATTTTTTTTTGTAAATTGATTGGTTATTAAAATAATGAAAACATTTTCTGCAAAATCACATGAAGTTCAAAGAGATTGGTTACTAGTGGATGCAACCGATGCAACTCTAGGTAGGCTTGCGAGTGCCATAGCACATAGACTGAGAGGTAAACATAAAGCAATTTATACCCCTCATGTTGATACTGGAGATTACATTGTTGTAATCAATGCAGATAAAATTAAAGTAACAGGCAATAAAGGCGAGGGTAAGATTTACTATAGGCATTCTGGTTTTGTAGGTGGACTATACGCAACAACCTTCAAAAATATGCAGAACAGGTTCCCTGGACGTGCATTAGAAAAGGCTGTGAAGGGTATGTTACCTAAAGGACCACTTGGGTATGCAATGGTAAAAAAAATGAAAGTTTATGCAGGTGATAAGCATCAGCATGCGGCTCAACAACCACAACCAATAACACTATAAATTCAGGAAAATTATGATAGGTAAATATTATTACGGAACAGGCAGAAGAAAGAGCTCGATTGCTAGAGTATTTATTCAACCAGGCAAGGGAAACATCGTGGTTAACAATAAACCAGTAGACGAGTATTTTTCAAGATATACGTCTCAAATGATTTTAAAGCAACCTTTAGAGCTAACAAATAATACTGCAAGTTTTGATATTAAAATAAATGTAATCGGTGGGGGTGAGTCTGGTCAAGCTGGAGCGGTAAGGCATGGAATTACTCGAGCATTGATGGATTATGATATCGCGCTAAAACCTGAATTATCAAGTGCAGGATACGTAACTAGAGACAGCCGAGAAGTTGAGCGTAAGAAAGTTGGTTTTAGAAAAGCAAGACGTAAAAAACAGTTTTCAAAACGATAAAATAAAAAAGCCGCTTCAGCGGCTTTTTTTTATCAACATGTATCCATAATAAAAGCATAAAATACAAAGATGAAACCAAAAATAAAAGTTAGTATAGTTGGAGGATCTGGATATACAGGTATTGAATTAATAAGGCTGCTAATAAGCCATCCCAATGTCACTATTCATCAAATTACATCTAGAAATGATGCTGGTATATTAGTGTCTGATATTTATCCGTCACTTAGAGGCAAACTTCCTCATACTTTTGTAGACCCAGAAAAAGCAAAGCTAAATGAATCTGAGCTAGTCTTTTTTGCAACGCCGAACGGGATTGCAATGAATTATGTTAAGGAGTTATTAGAAAATGGGGTTAAAGTTATCGATTTAGCTGCCGACTTTAGGATTAAAGACGTTTCCATTTGGGAAAAATGGTATGAAATGAAACATAATGCAGTAGCAGAATTAAAAAAAGCTGTTTATGGATTACCAGAGGTAAATAGAGTAGCGATTAAGAATGCCCAGTTAGTTGCAAATCCAGGATGTTATCCAACAGCTATTCAGTTAGCATTAGCCCCATTAATTAGAAAAAATTTAATAAACACTGAGACGATAATAGCTGATGCAAAATCAGGAATAAGTGGGGCGGGAAAGAAAAAAGAGAATCAGTTATTAATGTCGGAAGCATCTGAGAACTTTAAAGCATATGGCTTGACAGGCCATCGACATTTACCCGAGATTGAAGAAAATTTAAAAGTTATTGCCGGTACAAATAAAATTAAGCTGACATTTGTGCCTCATTTGATACCTATGGTTAGGGGAATTCATGCAACATTGTATGCTGACTGCATTAAGGATTTTAACCCGTCAATAATTTATAATGAATATTATAAAGACGAACCATTTGTTGATGTTTTGGATCCAGGAAGCTGTCCTGAAACTAAATCAGTAAGAGGGTCGAATTTATGTAGACTTTCTTTTTACAAAATTCCAGACTCTAATAGAATCATAATTTTATCTGTAATTGATAATTTAGTTAAAGGTGCTGCTGGCCAGGCAATACAGAATATGAATATTATGATGGACTGGCCTGAAAGTAGTGGCTTAAATTTATTTGTCCTTCACCCATAATAGGCTTAATGTATGAATAATATATCTAGGAAAAGAAAACAATCTTTAACTCATAAGAAAGCTAAAATTAGAATAGACCATTTGTGGCCAAGATACTTACTAATTATTTTATTTACGTTCTCTCTTAGTTTTTTATTTTCTTATAAAATATATAATGGGGGAAAAATTACAGGTTTTCTTTTAAGAATTGCAGAATTAGAAAATATTAATAGTGAAATTGATAGGAGTAGGAGAGAAAAAGTTTTACAGATACAAATAGAGTCAAAATCCTATGATAAACTCGCTCAAGAATTAAAAGTTGCAAATCGACAAAATATTGAATTAAAAGAAGATATTCTGTTTTATGAAAAAATCGTAGGAAAAAGGCCAAAATAATGTTTTTTAAGAAAAAAAATAAATTTAATATTGATACACTTATTAATGAAGATTTTGTTATCAAGGGAGATACCACATATATTGGTGGCATTAGGCTAGACGGGAAGATTATTGGAAATGTTAATGTTCTTGGAGGTAATAACGGGACTCTTATTATGGGTGAAGGTAGTGAGGTGAGAGGAAATATAATTGTTCATAATGCTATTATTGGTGGAAAAGTAACGGGCAATATCAGAGCTCTCAATTATATTGAAATTCATCCACAGGCAGACATTAAGGGTGATATAGAGTATAAAGTATTAGAGGTGCATGCAGGAGCAAAGATTCTAGGTGAACTTAAAATGATGAGTAGCTCAGCTATTAAGCAGTATACGAAAGAAATTGATGTAAAAATTGAGAAGTCATAGGAGAAAAGCATGACGATAGGTATAGAAAACGATTTCAAGCCAGAATTAGCAATGCCAACGCCAGTAAATTTTACTGACAATGCTGTAAGTAAGGTCAAAGAGCTTATTGAAGAAGAGGGAACTGCAGATCTTAAGCTTAGAGTCTTTGTGAGTGGAGGCGGATGTTCAGGATTTCAATATGGGTTTACATTTGAAGAATCGACTAATGATGATGATACAGAGGTGATCAAGGACTCAGTAACACTATTGATTGACCCCATGAGCTTACAATATTTAACTGGCGCTGAAATAGACTACCAAGATAATGTTCAGGGCTCACAATTTGTAATCAAAAATCCCCAAGCAACGAGTACTTGTGGATGTGGATCTTCTTTTTCTGTTTAAAGAGAGCTAACTTATATTTCTTTTGGTTTTTCCAGTATAAACCTGGCGAGGGCGACCAATTTTGTTATTTTTGTCACTTAACATCTCATTCCAATGAGATACCCACCCAGCTGTTCGAGCAATTGCAAAAACCGCTGTGAACATTGAGTTTGGAATGCCAAGTGCTCTCATAACTATGCCGGAATAGAAATCAACATTGGGGTATAGTTTTTTTTCTACAAAGTACTCGTCTTCTAGGGCAATCTTTTCCAAAGTTAAAGCTAATCTAAATAAGGGCTCGCTTTCCAGATTCAACTCATTAAGAACTTCATGGCAGGTTATTTTCATAATTTCAGCACGAGGGTCCTTATTACGATAGATACGATGCCCAAAACCCATTAGACGAAAATTATCATCTTTATCTTTCGCTCTTTTAATATATTCTCCAATACGACTTTCATCACCTATTTCAGCTAACATTTTTAAAGTGGCTTCATTAGCTCCTCCATGGGCAGGGCCCCATAATGATGCAATTCCAGAAGCAATGCATGCATACGGATTGGCTCCAGACGAACCAACTAACCTTACAGTGGATGTTGATGCATTTTGTTCATGGTCAGCATGAAGAATTAGAATTCTCTCTAATGCTTGAGTAAGAATTGGATTATTATAATATTTTTTATTGGGACTGGAGAACATCATATTAAGAAAGTTTCCAGCATAACCCAAATCATTTTGAGGATAAATAAATGGAAGCCCAAGGCTATATGTAAAGCTCCATGAGCCTATTGTTGGTAATTTTGCTAATAATCTTTCTGCAGATATTTTTCGATGTTCCGGGTTGCTTACATCCATTTTATCAAAATAAAAAGCTGACATAGAAGCTACAACACCAATCATAACTGCCATAGGGTGAGCATCTCTTCTGAACCCTCTAAAGACACTATTTAATTGATCATGAATTAAAGTATGACCATTAACAGTTTTTTGATAGATTTTTTTTTCTGCGGCGCTTGGTAGTTCTCCATTATAAAGTAGGTATGAGACATCAAGAAAATCACATTTTTTAGATAGTTGTTCAATTGGATAACCACGATAAAGAAGTTCGCCCTTTTCCCCATCAACATAAGTAATAGATGAGCTACATGATGCAGTTGATAAATAGCCAGGATCAAAGGTATAGATACCTTCATTACCGAGTGTTCTTATATCAATTGCTGGTGGTCCCATTGTTCCTGTAATTAATGGAAGATTAATTTCTTTATCATCAATTATAATTTTTGATTTTTTTGAAGTCATATTTTGCATGGGAAAATTTGCTAGAATATATTATAACGCAAAATAATTATTTTTAAGCTGGATGTATAACTCCTAGGATTCTTTTGCCAGATGAGCCAGTAATTTCTGGTGAATTATTAGGCGCACTATTTATACTTTCGTTTGCTAACCAACCAAAAGCTACAGCTTCCACAGATTCAGAGGGAATTCCCAATACTTCAGTATCGCTAACTATTTGTGAAGTTATCTGTTCTAATCTATTTTTTAAAAATAGATTTTTACTGCCACCCCCACAAATAAATATTTCATCTACTTCATTGCAATATTTATTTATAGCCATACTTATAGAGAGAGCTGTAAGCTCTAGTAGAGTTCGTTGAATATCTTCTGGACGTTCATTTTTATAATTAAAATTTTCTAACCAGCTTGAATTGAATAGGTCTCTTCCAGTACTTTTTGGAAGTTTTTTTTGAAAAAAAGGTTCTTTCATAAATTCGGTAAGTAATTTAGGGATAATATTTCCAGTTCTAGCCCATTTTCCTTGGTTATCATAGTTTTTATTTTTATTTTTTTTAATCCAATAATCTAGTAGAAGATTTCCTGGACCACAATCAAATCCAATCAATTTATGATTTATTTTAAGGTAGGTTATGTTGCTAATTCCTCCTATATTAATAATAATTCTATTTTTAGTTGCGGAAGAAAAAACTTGCTGATGAAATGCAGGAACTAACGGCGCTCCTTGCCCACCAGCTACAATATCTCTATTTCTAAAATCGGCTACAACGGTAATCCTTGTTTTTTCTGCAAGCATATGAGCACTACCAATTTGTATGGAGAATTTCTTTATTGGTTGGTGTCTAATAGTTTGTCCGTGATAACCTATACAACAAATATCTTTTGCATCAATATTTAGCTTTCTTAGCATATTATTAATTATTGATGCAGTAATTTCAGCATGTAATAATCCTAATTCAATACTTACCTCCAAGTCGTTATGGCTGGGCTTTTGAGCAAATAATAAACCATTTGCTAATGCACTTGGGTAAGGCTTGTGCTGAAAACTAATTAACTTAATTTTATTATTTGCCACCTTTATTAGAACCACATCAATTCCATCTAGACTGGTGCCTGACATTACTCCAAAAATAAATTTTTTACTTTTCATTAGTTTAATTGTGACAACTTTATTTTTTAATACAAGCATAAACAAAGTACTAATATTTTTAAAATCATAATTGAGCTAGAATCATAATAACTACTGATTAACTGGAAAATATCATTGAAAATTGAAGAAACATTAGATTTAATTAAGCGTGGTTCAGATGAGGTTCTAATCGAATCAGAATTGATTAAAAAATTAAAAAAAGGTAAACCCCTTAGAATTAAAGCTGGATTTGACCCTACAGCACCTGATTTGCATTTGGGTCATACTGTTTTATTAAATAAACTCAGGCAATTTCAGGATTTAGGGCACGAAGTTATTTTCTTAATTGGTGATTTTACTGGGATGATTGGAGACCCTACAGGTAAGAATGTAACGAGACCCGCTTTATCAAAAGAAGATGTTAGGAAAAATTCTGAGAGTTACTCAGATCAAGTATTTAAAGTGTTAATTAAAGAAAAAACTGAGATTGTTTTTAATTCGACGTGGTTAAATGACCTAGGTGCCAGTGGAATTCTAAAGCTTGCGGCAACACATACTGTTGCAAGAATGTTAGAGAGAGATGATTTTTCTAAAAGATATCAGTCAAAACAGCCTATTGCAATTCATGAGTTTATTTACCCATTACTACAAGGCTACGATTCTGTAGCCATAAAAGCTGATGTTGAGATTGGAGGCACAGATCAAAAATTTAATTTATTAATGGGGCGTGAATTACAAAAATACTATGATCAAGAACAGCAGTGTATTTTAACAATGCCACTTCTAGAAGGGCTTGATGGTGTTCAAAAAATGTCTAAGTCATTAAATAATTATATTAGTATTGATGAGGTGCCTGAAAGTATTTTTGCAAAAATCTTATCAATTTCAGATGATTTAATGTGGAGATATATAGATCTTTTATCTTTAAGAACTACTGAAGAAATTAAGTCATGGAAATTAAGGGCGGAAGCAGGTGAAAATCCTAAAAAAATTAAGGTAGAATTTGCAAAAGAGATAGTTGAAAGATTTCATGATTCTGATGCCTCAGAAAGAGCAGAAAATAATTTTAATATTAGAGCAAAAGGTCAGATTCCAGAAGATATTCCTAGCTTTGATATTACCTGCGACGAAGCTGGCATTTTAGTTCCTAAGTTACTAAAGCAAATTAATCTAGTGTCAAGTACTTCTGAGGCTATGCGCTTAATTGATGGTGGGGGAATTAAAATTAATGGCGAAAAATTCAAAAATTCAAAAAAGCTTATTTTAAGAGATACAATAATTACTATTCAAGTCGGAAAGAGAAAATTTGCTCGCGTCTCCATATCGTAAGATTCTAGTAATATTATTCTTCCAATTTATTGAATTTATTGATATAATTCGCATCTTGAAAACGGGCCTATGGCCCTTTTTTTATTTGAGGGTAATGTATTGTGGACATCGAAAGTTGGCTATAGATTTAGAGCAATTAATTGATAAAACAGTTACTCAACTAGGATATGAGCTTGTTGATATTGAAATAATCAATCATGGCCAGCTTTTAAGAGTATTTATTGATAAATTAGATTCAGTTAATATTGATGATTGTGTTGCAGTAAGCAATCAATTGAATCATGTTCTGTCAGTTGAAGAAGATATAGATTATGGAAGACTGGAAGTATCATCTCCAGGAGCGGATAGAGCGTTGAAAAAATTAGATGATTACGATCGCTTCAAGGAAGAGAGGGTAAAAATTAAAACTCGTTTACCAATTCTAGAAAGAAGAAATTTTAGTGGTGTAATAAAAGGAATAAAAGGGAATATTGTTTTATTAGAATCAGAAAATATGTTGATTGAAATTGATTTTGATCAAATTGATAAAGCCCGATTAGATCCAAAATTATGAATATAATAAGCCGGAGAAAAAAATGAGTCGTGAGATTTTATTACTTGTAGATGCACTTGCCCATGAGAAAAATGTTGGAAGAGATTTAATATTTACAGCCTTAGAATTAGCTTTGGCATCAGCTACTAAAAAAAAATATGATGCAGGTGTTGATATCCGAGTAGAGATTGATAAAGAGAATGGCGAATATCAATCTTTTCAATGTTGGACAGTTATTCCTGATGAATTAATTGAGAATCCAGATGCAGAGATATCTCCTACTGACGAAAGAGCTGAAGGAAAATCAGAAAATGAAGTTATAAAAGAGCCAATTGATTCAGTTGAATTTGGAAGAATTGGAGCTCAAGCAGCAAAACAAGTAATTTTACAAAAGGTAAGAGAAGCAGAGCGTGAACAGATTTTAAATGATTTCTTAGCAAGAGACGAAAAATTAGTATCTGGGCAAATTAGGAGAATGGAAAGAGGAAATGCAATTATTGAAATCGGTAGGCTAGATGCTGTGCTGCCTCGTGAGCAAATGATCCCAAAAGAGAATTTAAGGGTTGGGGATCGTATTAGAGCAATTCTACTAAAAATTGACGATAGTATTCGTGGGCCTCAGTTGGTTCTCTCGAGAACTGACCCTGAATTCCTCAAAAGACTTTTTGAGCTAGAAGTCCCAGAAATTGAAGAAGGATTATTGGAAATTATGTCTGCATCAAGAGATCCTGGACTCAGATCTAAGATTGCAGTAAAAGGTAACGATCAAAGACTAGATCCTGTTGGAACTTGTGTAGGGATGAGAGGTTCACGTGTTCAAGCTGTAACCGGAGAGTTAGCTGGAGAGAGGGTAGATATAGTTTTATGGTCTATTGAGCCTGCTCAGTTTGTTATTAATGCAATGGCACCAGCAGAAGTTTCTAGCATAGTTGTTGATGAGGACAAGCACAGTATGGATCTAGCAGTTTCAGAAGACCAACTTGCACAAGCAATAGGCAGGGGAGGACAAAATATAAGGCTTGCGTCTGAATTAACAGGATGGGAATTAAATATATTGACAGAAGAGGAGTCCGATCAGAAAACGAAAGATGAATATGCTTCTGTAAGTCAATTATTCATTGAAAAATTAGATGTTGATGAGGATGTAGCTGATATTTTAGTTCAAGAAGGCTTTTCGACTATAGAAGAGGTGGCCTACGTCCCAATTGAGGAGATGGTTCAAATAGCGGCATTTGATGAAGATACTGTTACCGAACTAAGATCAAGAGCAACTGCTGCAATTTTAACTGATGCTATTGCAAAAGAAGAAAAAGTAGCTGAGCCGGATGAAGATTTATTATCGATGGATGGAATGGATGCAGATATGGCAAAGCTATTAGCTTCAAAAGGTGTGGTATCGATGGAAGATCTTGCAGAATTGGCGGCTGATGAATTGCTAGATTTAGTTAAAGTTGATGAAGAAAAAGCAAAAAGTTTAATAATGACAGCTCGTGCACCATGGTTTGTTTAAATAATTTATTGGAGTTTGAATGGAAGCATCTACAGTAGAAAAGTTTGCAATTGAATTGGGTCTACCAATAGATTTATTACTAGAGCAGCTAAAAAGTGCGGGTGTAAATAAGTCGGCTGCTTCGGATGAACTTATTGAGTCAGATAAAGCGGCGCTATTGGGTTATCTTCGTGATTCTCACGGCGGAGATAAAAAACCTAAGTCTAAAATTACATTAACGCGTAAACAGAGCACAGAAATAAGAAAAACAGATAGCGAGGGAAGAGCAAGAACGATTCAAGTAGAGGTTAGAAAGAAAAGAACGTTGGTGAAGCCTGAACAAGAAAAGAAAATTCCCGGAGAAGTTGCGGGGAAAAAACCTGAAGTTCCTGTTGAGGTTGTAGATAATAATCAAAAAAGCATAAGAGATAATGAAGCCAAAAGACATTCAGCCCTAGCAGAAATACAAGCCGCGGAAGTAATTAAGAAAAAACTCCCTGTTACTGAACCAAAAAAAGAAGAGCCAGCCAATGATGGAACTTTACATCGCCCTGCATCAAAAATTGGAGTTAAAGCTGAGAAAGATAAAAAGCCAAAAGAAAAATGGGTAGATAGAACAATAAAAAAACGTCCTGTCAGAGGAAGGAATGATTCTGGAAAAAGTGGATGGCGTTCTCCAAAATCAAAAAATAAAGTCAAAGATGATGATGATCGAAATTTCACTGCTCCCTTAGAGCCGATTGTAAGAGATGTTTTAGTTCCAGAGACTATTTCTGTGGCTGATCTAGCTCATAAGATGGCTGTTAAAGCTGCAGAAGTTATTAAAAATCTCATGGGTATGGGTATGATGGTTACAATTAACCAAATATTAGATCAAGATACCGCAATGATTGTGGTTGAAGAAATGGGTCACAAACCACAAGCTGCAATAGAAAATGATCCAGAATCATTACTAGATAGCGATGAAATAATTGATGCTATTGTTGAGTCTCGCCCTCCAGTTGTTACAGTTATGGGCCATGTAGATCATGGTAAAACATCATTGCTCGATTATATAAGAACGACAAAAGTTGCCTCTGGTGAAGCGGGCGGAATTACTCAGCATATAGGTGCTTATCACGTTGAGACAGCTAAAGGTATGATTACTTTTCTAGACACGCCTGGGCATGCAGCTTTTTCTGAAATGCGAGCCAGAGGAGCAAAATCAACAGATGTAGTGGTATTGGCTGTTGCTGCTGACGATGGAGTAATGCCACAAACAATCGAAGCAATTAATCATTCAAAAGCTGCAAATGTTCCTCTTATTGTTGCAATCAACAAGATTGATAAGCCTGAAGCAAATTCAGAAAAAGTAAGGAGTGAGTTGTTGACGCATGAAGTAATTCCAGAAGAACTTGGTGGGGATGCTATGTTTGTTGAGGTGTCAGCAACAACAGGACAAGGAATTGATAATTTATTGGATGCAATTTTACTTCAGGCAGAAGTACTAGAATTAAAAGCCCCGATTAATACACCTGCAAAAGGTGTAGTTGTTGAAGGTAGGCTTGATAAGGGTCGTGGTCCTGTTACTACATTATTAGTGCAATCGGGGGTATTAAATCCTAGCGACTTAATCTTAGCAGGAACAGCTTTTGGAAGGGTAAGAGCAATGATCGATGAGGCTGGAGAAAAAGTTTCAAAAGCAGGACCATCAATTCCTGTCGAGGTAATTGGATTATCTGGAGTACCAAATGCTGGCGAAGAATTTATTGTTTTAAATGATGAGAAAAAAGCCAGAGAAATTGCAATGTTTAGGCAAGGTAAATTTAGGGATGTAAAATTTGCTAAGCAACAGGCATCTAAATTAGAGAATATTTTTGATCAAATAGCAGATGGGGAAGTAAAAGTCCTACCATTAATTATCAAATCTGATGTCCAAGGATCATTCGAGGCCCTAGCGGGGACCCTTAAAAAATTATCAACTGATGAGGTAAGAGTTAATGTAATTCATTCAGCTGTGGGAGCAGTTAATGAATCTGATATTAATTTAGCAACAGCATCAAATGCAGTTGTATTAGCATTTAATGTAAGGGCAGACGGTGGCGCACGAAAATTAGCTGCTAGTTTAGAGGTGGATGTTCGATATTACAGTATTATTTATGAGGCTGTGGATGAGGTTAAATCTGCTCTTAGTGGATTACTATCTCCAGAAAGAAAAGAAGTTGCTCTTGGTTTAGTAGAAATTAGAGATATTTTTAAAGCATCCAAGATTGGTACAATTGCTGGATGTTATGTACTGGAAGGGTTAATTAGAAAGAATTCAAAAATTCGTATCCTAAGAGATAATGTGGTGATATATGATGGTGAGCTAGATTCCCTAAAAAGATTTAAAGAAGATGCTAAAGAAGTAAAAGCAAATTATGAATGTGGTCTCTCTATTCAGAATTTTAACGACATTGATGTTGGCGATCAAATTGAAGTATATGAAACAGTTGAAGTTGCAAGGAAGCTTTAACTTTGCCTAAGGATTATCCAAGAAGCGATAGAATCAGTCAGCAAATAAAGAAAGAACTAGCTGACCTCCTTCAATTTCAGATAAAAGACCCGTCGTTAAAAAGACTAACAATTCTTGATGTTGAAGTATCTCCATGCCTTAAACATGCTAAAGTTTTTTTCGTAGCTAGTAAATATGATGAAGAAGTTTCCAAGGGACTTAAAAGATCAATGCCTTTTTTAAGATCTCAACTAGCAAAGAAAATGACCACAAGAGGTATTCCAAAATTACATTTTGTATACGATAAGACCATTGATGAAAGTATGAAAATCTCTCGCTTACTTGACGGCGTGTTGAATGTTGATAATAAATAATTTATGATGATCAAATCTACAAAGTCAGATATTAACGGCCTCCTGATAATTGATAAGCCCATAGGATTTTCATCAAATCAAGCCCTTTCGAAAATAAAATGGCTCTTTAACCCAAAAAAAGTAGGTCATACAGGAACTTTAGACCCATTAGCTACTGGTTTATTGCCTGTTTGTCTTGGAGAGGCTACTAAATTTTCGAGTTATTTGTTTGATGCAAATAAAACATACGAAGCAAAAATAAAATTAGGATTTACTAGCTCTACTGGAGATGCTGAAGGAACTTTAACAGATTTAAATATTGCTACATTTCCCAATAAAACGAAAGTTATCAATGAGATAAAGAACTTTGAAGGAGAAATTGAGCAAATACCACCAATGCATTCAGCCTTGAAGCATGATGGAAAGCCTCTATATCAATACGCTCGAGAAGGACTTGAAATACCTAGAAAAAAAAGAACAGTTACAATTTTTTCAATTAAATTAATTGATTTAAAGGAAAATGAATTATTTCTTGAGATAGAATGCTCAAAAGGAACCTATATTAGAACTCTAGCAGAGGATATAGGTAAAAAACTAAATGTTGGTGGTTATCTAATTGGCTTAAGAAGAACGGTAGTTGGTTCACTTTCGATTAATAACGCTATTTCATTAAATTTAATAGAAGAATCCTCTGATGAGGACAGATTAAAATTAATTAATCCAATCGATGGTTTTTTGAATAATTTTGATTCTCTTATTGTGAATAAAGAGGAATCTAATGCAATTAAAGATGGGAAAATTATAAATAAAAAAGAAGCTAAGGATAATATTTATAGACTGTATTCTGAGGAAGATATTTTTATAGGTTTAGCTGAGGGGGATATTAATGGAAATCTTAAGGTCAAGAGATTAATGGCAATATAAGAAATAAGTTATTTAAATACATATTGTTAAATTAATAAAATACCGTTAAAATGTTCGGTTCTGAAATAGGAGAAATAAATGACAAGCACTGCTGTAGAAAAAGCAAAGATAGTAGCAGAATATCAAATAGCAAAAAATGATACTGGTTCACCTGAAGTTCAGGTTGCACTAATAACAGATAGAATTAATTATCTAACAGGACACTTTCAAGCTAATGCAAAAGATCATCATTCAAGAAGAGGCCTTCTGGCGTTAGTGAGTCAGCGACGTAAGCTTCTAGATTATCTTAAAAAAGAGAGTCTTGAGCGTTACCAAGCCTTAATAAAACGTCTTGGCCTAAGAAAATAAAAAAGTTTTTTTGAATTTAGAGCCGATAATTTGCTACTGCAGCATATATCGGCTTTTTTATTATTGAGTCATTCATTATTGAGAAGTGAATAATGATTAAAAAATTAAAGGAAAATACAAATGTTTAATATAGTAAAAAAAAGTGTCAAGTTTGGTGATAATACGCTAACAATAGAAACAGGCGAGGTAGGCCGTCAAGCAGACGGTGCAGTAATGGTAACTTATGGTGATACGGTTGTTTTTGTAACGGCAGTAGGTAGAAAAAATGCTAAAGAAGGTCAAGATTTTTTCCCATTAACAGTAGATTACCAAGAAAAAACGTATGCTGCAGGAAAAATTCCAGGCGGGTTCTTTAAGAGAGAGGGTCGCCCAAGTGAGAAAGAGACTCTAACATGTAGATTGATAGATAGACCTCTTAGACCTTTATTTCCTAAAAACTTTTATAATGAAATCCAGATTGTTGCCACTGTAATGTCTTCAGATAGTGAAATAAATTCGGATATTCCAGCAATTATTGGAGCTTCAGCAGCTTTAGCTATTTCAGGAATTCCTTTTTATGGTCCGGTTGGTGCTTCTCGCGTTGGTTATGTTGATGAAAAATTTGTTATAAATCCATCAAAAACTCAATTATTAGAAAGTGATTTAGATCTTGTAGTCGCTGGAAGTGACTCTGCAGTTCTTATGGTTGAATCTGAAGCTAAAGAACTTCCAGAGGCAGTTATGTTGGAAGCTGTTCAAGCTGGACATAAGGCAATGCAGCCAATTATTAAAATGATTAACGATTTTGCTAAGGAGGCATCAAAAGATCCATGGGATTGGAAGGCTCCTGAGGAAAATAAGGAGTTGATTTCTCAAATAGAAAAAATTGCTGCTAAAGATTTAGAGAAAGCATTTGCAATTAAATCAAAAGGAGACCGATCAGAAAAATTATCTGAAATTAAAGATAGCATTATAGCTAAGGTCGTTACTAAAGATACAAGTCCGTCAGATATGAATGTAATTAATAATGAATTTTTTAATTTGGAATCAAAAATTGTAAGAAATAAAATATTAGATGGTGAGCCAAGAATTGATGGTAGAGATACTAGAACAGTTAGGCCCATTGAAATAAGAACAGGAGTATTACCAAGAGCGCATGGCTCAGCGTTGTTTACAAGAGGAGAAACACAGGCAATTGTTGTCGCAACTCTTGGTACAGGACGTGATGAACAAATTATTGATGCACTTCAAGGGGAATACAAAGATCGGTTTATGCTTCATTATAATTTCCCTCCTTATGCAACAGGAGAAACTGGAAGAGTTGGTACACCAAAAAGAAGAGAGATTGGTCACGGTAAATTAGCAAAAAGAGGTCTTTCAGCAGCATTACCAAGCCAAGAAAATTTTGATTATACGATACGTTTGGTATCAGAAATTACTGAGTCCAATGGCTCGAGTTCTATGGCATCAATATGTGGTGGTACTATGGCTATGATGGATGCTGGCGTCCCTATGACCGATCATGTTGCAGGTATTGCCATGGGCCTTATAAAAGATGGGAATAGAGTTGCTGTTCTGACAGATATTCTGGGAGATGAAGATCACTTAGGTGATATGGACTTTAAGGTAGCAGGGACAGATAATGGTATAACAGCTCTTCAAATGGATATTAAAATCACTGGAATTACACCAGAGATAATGCAGGTCGCCCTATCTCAAGCTAAAGAAGGTATTGATCATATCCTAAAGATTATGAAGAAAACATTAAAAGCTCCGAGAGCTGAAATGTCACAATTCGCACCTCAAATTTTAACAATTAAAATTCATCCAGATAAGATTCGTGATGTTATTGGTAAGGGAGGCGCAGTAATAAAAGGGTTAGCTGCTGAAACAGGAGCTACAATTGATATTGATGATAATGGACTTGTTAAAGTCGCATGTACAAATGGTGAATCAGGACAGGCAGCAATAGATAGAATTAAAGAAATTACTGCTGATGTTGAGGTTGATCAGATCTATGATGGTAAGGTAATAAAAATTCTAGATTTTGGCGCAATTGTCTCGTTACTTCCAGGTAAGGATGGATTACTTCATATTTCACAAATTGCTCATGAAAGGATAAAAGCAGTTAAAGACCATTTATCAGAGGGCGATGAGGTAAAGGTAAAAGTTATTGAGGTCGATGACAAAGGTCGAGTTAGAGTCAGTGCTAAGGCTTTAATTGAACAACCGCCGATAGCTGAGAAAAATGAACCGGCAGAAGAAGACAAGGAAGATTAATTAAAAAAGCCCCTATAAGGGGCTTTTTTTTATTTCCCCATTTGTCTTTCTCTTATTTCATCAAGTGTCTTACAGTCAATGCATAGTGTTGCAGTTGGCCGAGCTTGAAGTCTATTTAAACCAATTTCTTCGCCACATTGACTACAATAACCATAATCATCGATTGCAATAACCTTTAATGTTTCATCTATTTTTTTAATAAGTTTTCTCTCTCGATCGCGATTTCGAAGTTCTAGTGCCATATCTGATTCCTGACTTGCTCTGTCGTTAGGGTCTGCATAGGCGGTTAAGTCATCCTGCATATGTGTAACAGTGCGGTCAATATCCTTACTTAGCTCCATCTTCCATTCGTTTAAAATTTTTGTAAAGTGATTTCTCTGAGCTTTATTCATGTATCTTTCATTCGACTTTGGAGCGTAAGATTGGAATTGTTTTAATTGTTTTTTATTTAGATTCGAAGCTACTTTCTTGGCTGCAGGTTTTGCTACCACTTTCTTGGCTGCAGGTTTTGCTACCACTTTCTTGGCTGCAGGTTTTGCTACC
>MDTF01018348.1_pt1 | contig 18459 bp, 14 predicted proteins | sample 811191 | NCBI WGS metagenome assembly MDTF01 (sample SAMN05326649, study PRJNA326480) | marine metagenome | isolation source: seawater | place: Southern Ocean | collected 2011 | reverse complement strand
CATCTCCAATTGGATACTATGCTGGTCAACCATGTGTGATTGAAGATGACTTTGGAGATCACTATTTCTTATCTTCATCTTCATTATTAGCAGGTTACACTCAAATGACTAAGCCTTCTGGTGTTACTAAAATTGCTTCAGGAAGCGATTCATTTGATGAGAACTACTTTTTTGATGTAGAAGCTTTGGGATATAAAGTACTAAGTGGCGTATACGCTGGAAATGGTAAAGTTGTTGCTCGTGTTTCAAGTGTGAGTAATGAAATTCCAGATTACAGTTGGGGAGCATTTAGCGTAACAACACCAGCTTTATTTGTTGCTGTTATTGATGTTCATAATCAAACATTTAATCTGGTTTCTGATGTACCTGTTCATGGAGGTCAGTATCAAACACCTTATTTAGTTGAAAACAACAGCGTTTACATTTCTGTAAATGATGGTACTGATGCGTATGTTTATCGTGTAAATCCATCTTCAGCAACTGCTGAAAGAGGAGCTAAGATCATAGGTAACGAATTACAAGCTATAGCAGCTAATTAATTAGTGATATAACCACATTAAAAAAGGCTCGGTTACTTGTTTACCGAGCCTTTTTATTTATCAATCTATTGCCCCTATTAGTGTCTTTTCGACTTCATTCGTTTAAAGTCTCTGGTATACCATATTGTAAAACCAGTAACAGGTAGAGCAGCTATCATTAAGCTTACTAAAAAAGCTATTATCTTACCAGGAATCCCCAAGATAGCTCCCACGTGAATATCATAATTTGCAGTAACAACACGTTCACCAAAGTTCTTGTCTTTATGCTCATGAACTTTTAATAGATCTCCCGTATACTGATCAAATTGCAATTCCTGATTCACGTAATATACTCCCTCATATTGTTGCACATAAACCGAAATTGAGCCAGTACCGTCTTCGGTACTTGGAGGAGCTATTTGATAACCATTGGCATCTGGGTATCTTTCTTCAAGCTGATTCATCACTATATCGTATACATGAACTGCGTTATCGACTTCACTTGTTGGAACCTCAGATGGTACAGCTGCTCTATCGGGTGGAGTTACGCTAAGTGAGAAGACAACATATACCAATATCTGAACCCATTTAAAAGCCCAAACAAGTCCAGTAATGGCTAAAATAATCCCAAAAACCGATGCGTAAACAGCTAAAATACCGTGTAAATCAAAGTTCTTCTTCTTCCATTTAGTCTTTGCACTCCAGTTAAAAATTAGCTTTTTCTTAAATGCTTTTCTCTTCTTTGGCCACCAAATAATTAAACCTGAAAGAATAAGGAAAACAAAAATTAAAGTAGCTACTCCAACTATCGGTTGACCAATTTCATCTTTCAGTAAAAGACTCCAATGGAGCATTTTAACGATCTGGAAAAAGTCCATTTTTTCATCGTAAACTTGAAGAACTTCACCAGTGTATGGGTCAACATAAATTTGGTAGTAGTATTTAACATGTGTAAAGTAGGACCATGCATCTTCATCTTCTTCAAAAGCCAAAAACAAATGACTTTTAGTAGGGTCTGAGTAATTAATACCTCTCAGGATGTGTTTTTCTTTTCCTATGGCATCTTGTGCATTACTCCAAGCCTGATGAAAAGAAATAGGATTGCCTTGATTTTCTGTATTAATCCATTCTGATCTAAATGCATTGGTGAACTCCTGATTGAATACAAAAATGGAGCCTGTAAGAGCTACAATAAATATGATTAATCCAGATGTTAACCCTAACCATAAGTGGAGTTTTCGGAGAATACTTTTAAATTTCACCTTTTGAATTTAATTTAGACTGAATAAAAATAGTACTCAAATGTAGTCCGAATAACTCAAAAAACAAGGGTTTATATTCAATACAAAATATACAATGGAGTGCACATGAATATTTGCAGATGAGGCAGAAAAAATTCAATCCGAATTTTCATTAGATTCGCCATTGAGAAAAAAGTTGTACTCAACTTAGTTCTCGCCTAATCAAGATATAATGAGAAAAACTTTAATTCTGGCTTTCTTGGCCATTCCGTTTGTAGGACTTTCTAAAGAGTATAAAGGAAGAGAAGCAAACAAAATCTACCCCGGCTCAAATTGGGTCTTAACAAATGATAATACCAATCAAGTTGAATTCATACAATTTGCCGAAGGGAAGGAACTTCGTGTAAATCAGATTGAAGCATGGATAAATGCTCAACACAAATCTAGATCATATAGTTTAGAGCTAGAAAGTGAGTTTACCGATCAATTAGGAATTCAGCATAAGAGATATTCCATTTACAGTAATGGTATTTCAATGTCTTATAACTGGCTTAATGTTCATATTAAAAATGGATTGGCTTATAGACTTAATGGTAAATTTCAATTAGAAAATCCAAATGCATTAGCTCCAATTGTTAACGAATCAACGGCACTTGATAATGCACTACAAGAAGTTGGAGCAACTTTATATAAATGGGACATGCCAGCAGAAGAAGAGCGCCTGAAGAATGATTTAGGAAGCATAGCTGCTACATATTTTCCGTACGGAGAGTTAACGTTCATAAAAGAAGATTTAGAAGCAAGTAACCAGCTTAAATTAGCATGGAAGTTTACAATTTATGCACATGAGCCACTTTCAAGACAACACATTTATGTAGATGCTCAAAATGGTAATATTCTTTTTAAAGAGAATTTGATTCACCACGCAGATGTAGCTGGAACAGCTCATACTAAGTACAGTGGTATCCAGTCAATCGTTGCTGATTCTTATTCAGGAGGATATAGACTAAGAGAAGCGGGTAGAGGTAATGGAATAAGAACATTTAATATGCAGCAAGGAACTAGTTACGGTTCAGCTGTTGATTTTACAGATTCAGATAACATTTGGAATAATGTTAATGCGTTTCAAGATGAGGCCGCTACTGATGCTCACTGGGGCTCTGAGATGACTTATGATTATTTTGATATCAAACACAATAGAAACTCTATTGATGGTAATGGATTTCAATTAATTAGTTATGTGCATTACGATGCAAACTTTGATAATGCTTTTTGGGACGGTTTTCGAATGACTTATGGCGATGGAAGTGGATCAACTACGGCATTTACAGCTTTAGATATTACTGGTCATGAGATAACTCATGGCTTAACAACAAATACTGCGGATTTAATCTATCAAAATGAATCGGGAGCACTGAATGAGTCTTTCTCAGATATATTTGGAGTGGCTATAGAACATTACGCCAGACCCAATAATACCAACTGGTTGATAGGTGAGGATATTGGCTTTGTAATACGAAGCATGAGTAATCCAAATCAATATGGAGATCCTGATTGCTACAATGGAACAAACTGGTATGTTGGTGCATTTGATAACGGTGGAGTACACATCAACAGTGGAGTTCAAAATTTCTGGTACTATTTAATGGTTAATGGTGGATCGGGTACTAATGATATTGGAAATGCATACAACGTTACAGGTATTGGATATGATGATGCCGCATCAATCGCATTCAGAAATCTTACAGTTTATTTAGGCCAGTCATCAGACTATGAAGACTCACGATTTTATTCAATTTTATCAGCACTAGATTTATATGGAGCGTGTTCAAATGAAGTTGAAACAACAACTAATGCTTGGTATGCAGTAGGCTTAGGGAACACTTATGTACCTTATGTGAACAGTGATTTCGTTGCGAGTAAAACTGAGTATTGTACAACACCCGCACAAGTGCAATTCCAAAATTTGAGTTCGAATGCAACTTCTTTTTTCTGGGATTTTGGCGATGGAGCTACAAGTACAACCTTTAATCCTCTTCACACATATACTGATACAGGATATTTTGAAGTCAAATTAGTAGTTGATGGAGGTTCTTGTGGTCAAGATTCAGTGACGTTGACAGATTATATTTATGTTAGTCCATCACTTCCTTGTGATGTCATACTACCAACAAATGGTACAGCACCAACACAAACATCTTGTACTGGTAGATTACTTGATTCTGGTGGGGCTAATGGTAATTATGGTGACATGGAATCTGCTTCTGTAACAATTGCTCCTCTTGGAGCTACATCAATTACATTAGATATCATTTCATTTGATGTTGAGTTTGGTTCAGGATCTTCATGTGATTACGATTACTTAGAAGTGTATTCAGGCACAACAACTAGTCAATCAACATTAATTGGTAGATATTGTAACACCACAGGGATTCCTAACTCAATTCAAGTGAATAATGGAGCAGCAACCATTTTATTTTATTCTGATCAATCATTGAATCATGCTGGGTTTGAAATTGAGTGGACATGTTCAACACCTTCTTTGCCGCCAGTTACAGATTTTTATGTTAGTGCAATTAACGACTGTAATGGTGAATATCAATTTGTAGATCAGTCAACGAATCAGCCTTCTGGTTGGATGTGGGATTTTGGTGATGGTAACATTTCAACATCTCAGAACCCAATTCATACATATGCTCAAAACGGTACATATAACGTTAAATTGATAAGTTCAAATATCTATGGAGTTGATAGTGTTTTGAAAACAAATGTTGTTACTGTTGATAAGGCTTCTGTTTATGGAATAATTAGTGATTCAGTTTGTAATAACGAAAGCGCTACATTGTCAGTACAAACCAGTGGAACAGCTCAGTGGTTTGATAGTCCAGTTGGTGGTAATCTTTTGTATTCGGGTAATACATTTACAACCCCACTTCTTAATGCATCAACAACTTATTATGTTGAAGATTTAATCAATGGATTGAGTCAAAGTGTTGGTGAGGCAGACAATAGTAATTCTGGTTTTTATTCAAGTGGTTCTAGTAATTACCTTGTCTTTAATGCACATTCTGATTTTGTATTGGAGTCTGTTACATTGTATACTCAAATATCAGGAATGAGAAATATTGAGTTGAGAAATAGTGCTGGAGCATTAGTAAATTCGACTAGTGCTAACCTAGTTTCTGGAGCTAATATTGTTACATTAGACTATCCAATTCAAACAGGAAATGGTTATCGTATAGGGCTTCAGATGAGTACGCTAGGAGGTTTGTATCAACAGGTTTCTAATACTCAATATCCGTACACTATTCCAGGTGTCGTTAGTATTGTTAGTACAAATAATGGTGCTACAACAACTTACCCTTATTTCTATAATTGGCAGATTGAGGGAGATGATTGTTCTTCAGATAGAGTCGCTGTTCAAGCATTTGTTGATGAAACTTGCTGGCCAGCATCTGTAGGAAACATATCTGATTCTGATTTGATTCGTGTTTATCCGAATCCATTTGGAGGACAGTTCCAGGTAGATTTATCAGCGGTTGAAAATCAAGATGCTCAAGTAAAAGTATATACAATTACAGGGCAGATGATCTATTCTAATAAAGTGAAAACAGGATCGGTTTCAACAATCGATTTAAACCTATATGCTGCCGGAACTTACTGGTTAGAAGTACAGTTAAAAGAAGGCGTTTATCAAAAACAAATGGTAAAACAGTACTAAACTGTTTTACCATTTAATATCATTTGGTCTACATGGTTGGTGCCGAAAGCATAAGCCATGTATTCCAAACTTGGTATTTCTTTAGTGATAATCAAGTTGGCTTTTTTTCCAACTGATATAGATCCCATTTCATTTTGTAATTCCATCGCGTAAGCACCATTTAGAGTAATGGCATTCATAGCTTCAACTGGTGTTAATCGTTGTTTGGTTGTAGCCAACGATAGTAAGAATTGCATATTTCCACTAGGTGTAGTTCCTGGGTTATAATCAGAAGCAATTGCTAATGGCAAACCGGCATCAACAATTCTTCTAGCTGGTGTGTATGGAATGTTGATGAAATAAGAGCAAGAAGGTAAGCTCACAGGCATTGTTTTACTGCTTTTAAGCACTTCAATCTCCTCATCGCCTAGTTGTTCTAGATGATCGACACTGATAGCCCCCAATTCAACAGCAAGTTGTAAACCTCCAGAGTTGGTGAACTGGTTTACATGAAGTTTTGGCTTCAAACCGTACTTAGCTGCAGCTTCAACAACCTGACGGGTTTCATCTATCGAGTAATAGCCTCTTTCACAAAATGCATCTACATATTCAGCCAAGCCCTCTTCAGCCACTCTTGGTAACATTTCATTGATCATCAAATCGATATAACCTTGGTGATTTTCTTTGTATTCGGCTGGGAAAGCGTGAGCTCCTAAAAAAGTTGTTTTAATTGCTACAGGAGAAAGTTCTTTTAACCGATTAGCTACACGAAGCATTTTAATTTCAGCATCAACAGTTAATCCGTAGCCACTTTTAATTTCTATAGCTCCAGTACCGTGATACATCACATCATTTAAACGATTCAAAGCTTGTTCTACCAGTTCATCTTCATCGGCATTTTGCATGGCTTTGGCAGAATTCAAAATTCCACCTCCTTTTGCTGCAATTTCTTCGTAGGTCAAGCCCTTAATTCGATCAACATATTCAGCTTCTCTACTTTTAGCAAATACCAAATGCGTATGCGAATCACAAAAGGCAGGAAGAACCATTTTACCATCGGCATCAATAATCTCAAGGTTACTCCAATCGGTGATTCCGTGCAGGTTTTGCATTTCACCAAAATCAACAATCCGATCATTTTCAATAGCAACGTAAGCATCATTAATGATGTTAACTTCATCCATTTCCGAACCAGCAATCCAGTTCTTTGAATGGTTATCTACAAATGCTAATGCTTTTATGTTCTTGATTAATACTTTGTTGGGTCTATTATTTGAAGTCATGAATTGGATGTTTTTCTTTTTGCAAACATGTGAAATCAACTACTTTTATCCCAATAAATAACTAGCTATGAAAATTAAACTCACTTTAATTGCCCTTTTTATGGCAATTTCAGGGCTAATTCAAGCCCAAGAATTAATGAATTACACCGAAATTCAAGCTCTATTACCCGATGAAGTAAATGGGTTTAAAGGTGATGGAGACAAAGACGGCTCTACCATGAAAATGCAAGGCATGAATTTTTCACAAGCTTCATGGACTTACGTAAAGGGGAATAAGTCGATGGATGTTATGATCTTTGATTATACAGGTTCAGAATCAATGTACAATCAGGCTTTTGGAATGTATCAATCTGGAATGGAATATGAATCAGACGATGAGGTAGTCAAATCAATTCAATATGAAGGTAATCCTGGTTGGTACAGCTATCAAAAGAAAGATAACGATGCAAGTTATGTGTTCTCAATTAACGAGCGTTTTATCGTAATGGTAGATGGAGAAAACATCGATTCAATCAGTGAAATTGAAGAGTTTATCGGCCAATTGCCATTGGAAAAATTGAAATAAGTAATTAAGAATGGGCTAAAACCTGTCTTGTTAAAGGCAGGTTTTTTTATGCCTTGTTTTCAAGTTCTATTTTCAATTTAGCCACTTGTTCTCTGGTAAAAGCAGCAAATTCATCAACTCCATTTGGCCCAAATTGTTTGGGATCAATTGGTTGTCCGATATTTACTTTTACGTGAGTTGGATGAATTTCAAATTTACCAGTTGGTATAGCTTTTTCTGTACCTAAAATCGCGATGGGAACGATAGTAACGTTGGCTTGAGATGCCAAAACAAATGAACCGCGCTTAAAGAGTCCCATTTTACCTGTTTTAGATCGAGTTCCCTCTGGAAATGACAAAATATTTTTCCCTCTTTTTATCTGTTCACCAGCTTCTATCAAGCTTTTCTTAGCCTTTTCAGGATGTTTACGATCGATGAAAATCATCCCCACCAACCACATATACCAGCCCATAAAAGGGATTTTCTTCAATTCGATTTTTGAGATAAAAAACAATCCAACAGGAAGCGCTTTGAATAAAATAGGAATATCAAAGTTCGATTGGTGGTTACTTACATAAATCCGAGCTTCAGATGAATCTAAATTTTCTTCACCATGAACTTCTAACGTAACTCCACAAGTAAGCATCAACAGGGTACTCCATACTTGAGAAGCATAGTAAAGCGCCTTGTTCTGACCAAGCGGGAGCAATATTGTTCCTAAAGTTGCACTAATAGCAGTATGCACTCCAATTAACGCAATTTGCAGATAATCAATTATTTTATTCATTGTCTCTTTAAAAAATCCCGAAAAGATACAGCCAATTCAGTATTTTTGAATGCACAAACGTAAATACAAGGCGGTTTAGTTGATGAGTATTGCACTATGAAATTTGCAGTTGTAGACGTTGAAACAACCGGAGGGAATCCCAAAAGCGCTTCACTCACCGAAATAGGTGTGGTTATCATTGAAGATGGAAATATAACTAATTATTATCAATCATTGGTTAAACCCCATCATTCGATACCTCCACAAATTGAATCATTGACAGGTATTTCCAATGAGATGGTTCAAGATGCTCCTTCATTTGAATCGCTGCTTCCAAGTTTACAAGAATTGTTTGAAGATGCTGTTTTTGTAGCTCACCATGTTTTATTCGATTATCGTTTTGTAAAAGAAGCTTTTAAGCGTGTTGGAGTTGATTATAATGCATCAAAACGTTTATGTACAGTTCGTTATAGTAGATTGTTATTTCCCGATTTAAAAAGTTATTCGCTGCGTTCATTGTGCCAATTCTTTAAAGTTGATAATGATCAACCTCATAGAGCTTTAAGCGATGCTAAAGCAACAGCCGAAATTCTCATGAAATTGTTGGATAAAGATGAAAAGCAACAGTTTCAGCAGTTTTTCAAGCAGCGCTCTTCTGTTTTGAATTTGCCACCATGGATGTCAAAATCTGATGTGAATGAATTACCCAAATCTCCTGGAGTATATCGTTTTTATGATGCTAAAGGCAAACTGATTTACGTAGGGAAGGCTAAGAATTTACGTAATCGGGTTAAGAGTCATTTCTCGGGTGAATCATCTCGAGTAGGAGCTTTATTAGTGGCTAAAAGTGCTAGTATGGATGTTGAACTTACGGGTTCGGAGTTGATGGCTGGTTTGTTGGAAGATCATGAAATTAGGCATTTTTGGCCTCGATTAAACAGCGCTCAAAAGCAAAATGCCATTCCATACCATATTGTGCATTACCAAGATCATGAGGGAGCTCACCGATTAGGAATATACAGAAAGCGCGTTTGTTTGAATAGCTTGAAGCAGTTTTACACGCTTTATGGTGCAAGAGATTGGTTAATCAGACAAGTAGAAGAATATCAACTGATTGGAGAAAAGTGTCATGTTTCTGCATGGAGTGAAGCTGAAGAATTGACAATAGCCAAACACAACTCAAACATGGAATCGTTTCTCAAAGAGTTGGGAGAACTGCAACAATCTTTTGTGATGTTATTGAAGGGTAGAGAAGAGGGAGAGACTGGTTTTGTTTGGATTCATGATGATGTATACAAAGGAACGGGGTTTATCTCATCAGATGAAACCATTGAAAAACCTGAGGATTTAGAGCCTTTTGTTACCGTTCGAAAATCCAGTCCAACGGTTTGGTCATTACTAGAAAACTACCGAGCTAAGAACAAGTACCTGCAATTACTAGAATTATAAAACTTGTTCTTTAAAAATACGATCCAACGTTTCGTCTAAATCATCTGAATAACCGATGTGTGGACGAGAAGTTTGAATAGATGAACTTTTAACGGCCGTTAACCACCTAAAACGATCAGCTTTATCCCATTCAGAAACTTTACCAGATTGTTTGTCTCCTGCACAGATGTGGTCAAATGCTTCAATGTTTTTACGCACATCTTCAATCGGTAAATCACCTAAAAACGGAACAAGCTTTTGTTCGTTAAGCGTGTATTTAGCTTTTAGATATCGCGCACGTTTGCAATAAACAATGACACCAATGTTTTGAAATTCCTCACGCTCAACACGAGGAACCACACGGATTACAGCAAACTCATACAAGTACTTTCCTGGCATTTTCCGCTTCTTTTAAAAATACACCTGAGTGAGCTAATCGTCTGCTCAAAAATTGAAAATAAACTTCGCGAATTTCTTCAGGAGTGGAATCCACATCATCCCAATGCAGCCAATCTTCAGGAATTAGGTTAACCAGTTCTTTCAAGAATTCATCATTTAAAATAGAAGTGAACTGATTGTGGGCTTCGGTTAGTTTAGATGCTTGAGGTAACAAAACATGCTCTTTCACAAATTGAAATGGACTGATGGCGTGTTTCTCCCAATTATCCCAACTATGGTGAAAAAAGAGTGTGGCACCATGATCAATAAGCCAAAGCTCTTTGTGCCACATCAGCATATTGGTGTTTTTTACTGTTCTATCGATGTTGGTTAAATACGAATCTAACCAAACTACTTTAGAGGCTAAAAGAGAATCTAATTGATACGCTGCAGGATCATATGTAATGGCACCAGAAAGAAAATGAAGCCCCAAGTTCAAACCTTGGCTAGCTTTCAATAAATCTTGAATCTCCTCATCGCCTTCACTTCTTCCAAAAGCTTCATCGAGTTCAGCAAAAACCAATTCTGGAACAAGAAATCCCAATTTACGAGCAATTTCTCCACCAATTAATTCAGCAATTAAAGCTTTTACTCCGTGGCCAGCACCTCTAAATTTGAGTACATATTTGAGTTCATCATCAGCTTCAGCTAAAGCAGGAAGAGAACCTCCCTCGCGAAGAGGCATCATGTACCGGGTAACATTAACAGTTCTTAGTTCCATGTTGGAATTTCAATAATTGCAAAGTAAAGAATAACGTGTAATTGAAAGGGAAGTTCAAGCCTTATTAAGACTTGATTTTTTGCTCATTTGGAGCTTTTACTTCGGCTTGATAAGTTGTTTTGATGATCTTACTCTGCACAAAAGGAATCGCTAGTATCAAGAGAATCAAAATGCGATAGTATGGAGATCTAGTCCACTCAAAAGCAATGATATCTTCTTCTCGGTTATCAGCAAATAACATCACAAGCATGATTGAAATGTAAGCTGTCCAAAAAATCCAGTTCCATAAATCGTTAACAAGAGCAACTCCAAAAATGTACCCCATAGAAATGCCTAGTAAGATACCAGCCATGTTGCGCGTTGATTTCCAAAAGGTAAGTAGAATTCCAGTTGGTAAAACTCCAACCAAAGCAGCGTCTGCATAAATCCACTGAAAGTTACCCGAAACAGGCAACTGGCCTTGCCAACTGGCGGCTATTAAAACCACTCCAACAGCCAAACGCATTACATGAAGCATGTTTTCGAAAGGCAAGTATTTGTAAAAATAATATGGATAAAGAAGCATTACTAGAAGCTGTACAATCCAAATGGAATTGAGCCAAGGACATGAAATACCTAGAGCCATTTGAGTTCCTAATCCAACTAACATCAAAATAGGGACGATGAACCATTTTCGGTTAACCAAGTAAATAGACGCCAATGCACTTAATGCAAGTGATGATATAATAGCAGGGTTGTAATATGATTCGAGGAGTTGATAATTAAAATCAGCTGTAAATACAAGGTAAAATACATTCCAACATATCACTGAAATGGATAACCAAGATTGCAAAAGTCTTATTCTGTAGAGTACTCCCAAACCTATATTTAATGGTTATTTTATCAAATTTATTTGTTTTAAATAACTGTATAAGTGTAGCTACCTATAAATATTCACGATGGAATATTAATTAAGTTGTGAGTTATCAATAATTCTGCCTTTGAAACCCAACTCCAAATGATTTTCTTTGTGGCACTTAATTCAACAGCAGATGTACGCTTTAATCAAACCATTTTTGTTTTCCATGCAGCCTGAAAAGGCTCACCATTTCACAACTGGGTTCTTGCACAAGGTGTTAGCCTTTCCAGGGATGAAAAGCCTTTTTAGATCTATGTATGTGGTGGAAGATAAGCGATTAGAACGCGAAGTCTTCGGTTTGAAGTTCAAAAATCCTGTTGGTTTGGCGGCTGGTTTTGATAAGAATGCAACGCTTTACAACGATTTCCAATACTTAGGATTTGGGTTTATTGAAATTGGTACTGTAACTCCTAAAGGTCAACCTGGAAATCCTCAGCCAAGAATGTTTCGCTTGGTTTCTGATGAAGCTTTAATCAACAGAATGGGATTCAACAATGAAGGAGTTGAAGAAGCTATTTCGCAGTTGAAAAAGAAGAATACAGATTTGATTATTGGTGGAAATATTGGTAAGAATAAGGTTACTCCAAACGATCAAGCGGTTAATGATTATGAATTGTGTTTTGAGGCATTATTCCCTTATGTAGATTACTTCGTGGTGAATGTAAGTTCACCAAACACACCTAATTTACGTGAGTTGCAAGACAAAGAACCATTAACTCAGTTGTTAACGCATCTGCAAAAACTCAACCAACAGAAAGAACAAACAAAACCAATCTTATTGAAGATTGCACCCGATTTAACGGATAGCCAATTGGATGATATCATTGCGATTGTACAAGATGCTGGAATTGCTGGAGTAATTGCGACTAACACTACTATTTCAAGAGATAATCTTTCTTCTCCTGAAGAACTCAAATCTGAAATGGGTGGATTGAGTGGAAAGCCTTTGAAAGAGAGATCTACTGAAGTAATCCGTTACTTACATACCAAATCGAATGGCGCATTTCCAATTATTGGTGTGGGTGGAATTCAAAGTGCAGACGATGCAATAGAGAAGCTTGAAGCAGGTGCATCGCTTATTCAAGTATATACAGGATTCATTTATCAAGGACCGTCATTGTTGAAGGAGATCAACCAAAGATTACTGCAATCTTGATAGCAAATTGCTACATTCGCAGCAAATCAAACCTCCCAATTGATGCAAATTATTGAATGCCCACGCGATGCCATGCAAGGTATCCATGAGTTTATCGATACACCAACCAAAACAGCTTATATCAATAAGTTACTTCAAGTTGGTTTTCATTCGATAGATTTCGGAAGCTTTGTTTCTCCTAAAGCTATTCCGCAAATGCGAGATACCGTTAAGGTGCTTAACGGACTTGATTTATCTGAAACAACAAGCAAGTTATTGGCTATTGTAGGTAATTTGAGAGGAGCAGAGCGAGCTGCATCTTTTGATGAAATTACTTATTTAGGTTTTCCGTTTTCTATATCTGATACGTTTCAACAACGAAACATCAACAGTACCATTGAAGATTCATTCAAGCGTGCTGATCAAATTAGAAATTTAGCAGAGCAAAAAGGCAAAGAAATGGTGATGTACATTTCTATGGCTTTTGGAAATCCTTACGGAGATCCTTGGAACAAAGACATTGTGATTGAATGGTCGCACAAACTGCATGAGGAATTAGACGTAAAAATCATCAGTTTGAGTGATACCATTGGTGTAGCAACTCCAGACTCAATCTCATATCTGTTCTCAGCATTGATTCCAGCTTTACCACAGGTTTTATTTGGCGCACACCTACATACAACACCCGATACTTGGGAAGAAAAAGTGGAAGCAGCTTATAAAAATGGTTGTGAACGCTTTGATGGAGCAATTAGAGGTTTAGGTGGTTGCCCAATGGCTAAAGATGATTTAACAGGCAATATGCCAACTGAAAACTTAATTCACTACTTCAATAAAAATGAAGTGGAATTAGGTTTGAATCAAGATGCCTTTTTTGAGGCTGTACAGCACAGCCAAGGAGTGTTTCCGGTGTAATTACTTAATTGGAACTTCAATCATTTTCTCATCACCCAAGTAGCCAACTAAAACATCACCAATTTGAACTGGGCCAACGCCTGCAGGAGTTCCTGTATAAATTAAATCACCAGTTTTTAAGGTTACGTATTTAGAAATGTGAGCAATTAACTGATCAAAGGGGAAGAGCATTAATGAAGTGTCTCCTTGTTGAACAAGTTCACCATTTTTTTCTAATTGGAATGATAACTTGCTAAGATCGCCCAACGTTTCTTTGTCTACAAATTGACCTAATGGAGCACTGCCATCGAAAGCTTTTGCTTTTTCCCAAGGTAGGCCTTTTTCTTTGCAAACTCGTTGAACATCGCGAGCTGTAAAGTCAATACCTAAACCAATTTGTTGGTAGTATTTGTGTGCGAATTTTTCTTCAATGTGTTTACCAACCTTAGAAATCTTGAGAACGATTTCAAGTTCGTGATGAACTTCATTGGTGAATTCAGGAATATAAAATGGATTACCTTCTTGCAATAAAGCTGTATCTGGTTTCATGAAGAACAGTGGTTCTTCAGGAATATCGTTGTTCAATTCTTTGGCGTGATCAGCGTAGTTTCTTCCAATGCAGATAATCTTCATATTCGCTTATTTCATGGAGTGTTTGATGTGTTTCAATACCGCTTTAGTTGATTGGGCAAAATCGCCATTCATCATCCAGCCATAATAAGAAGGCTCTTGTTGCAGTACATCAGTCACTAATTTCCCTTTGTGTTTACCAAAATTGAAAACGATTTGTTTTTTACCGTTGTACGCAAATCGTCCAGCCAAATCAGCATGATTGCCTCTTCGTGAGAAATCATGTAGGAAATCAACATCATTTTTTAGTTCAGAGTATCTCTCTAATTGAGCTAAAAGAACCTCATAAGTAGCTTCGATATCTGCTGCAGCACTATGCGCGTTTTCAAGTGATTTACCACAATAGAATTGATAAGCAGCAGCAAGTGTTCTTTGCTCCATTTTGTGGAAGATGTTTTGAACATCAACCCATTTTCTGCTTAAAACATCAAATTCTAAATCAACGCGATAGAACTCCTCAACCAACATTGGAATATCGAATTTATTGGAATTGTATCCAGCTAAATCACAGTCGCGTAAAAACAAGAATAATACGGGAGCTAATTCTGAAAAAGTAGGTTCGTTTGCAACATCCTCATCGCTGATCCCATGAATTGCAGTTACTTCTGCTGGAATTGGCATTTCAGGATTCACACGATGTGTTCGCATTTCCTTTTTTCCATCTGGAGTAACTTTTAATATGGCAATTTCTACAATTCGATCTGTACCAATAGTGATTCCTGTTGTTTCAAGATCAAAAAATGCGATGGGTCTTTCGAGTTTTAGTTGCATGTCGCGAAAATAAAAAACTCCTGCCCGTTGCCGAGCAGGAGTTCATTTAAAATGAAATAGAAATGGTATTATTCTTCTGTAGTTGTTTCTTCAGGTATGATTACTTCGATTTCAACCCTTCTGTTTTTCTCAGCTTGGTCTTCTAAGTAATTTCCAGCTTCGTCATAATCAGCAACCAACGGTTGTTCTTCACCGAAGTACTTGATTGTGATCTTGCTTTTATCAACACCTTTAGCTTGAAGTACTTTTGATACTGAATTAGCTCTTCTTTTAGACAACGCTTTGTTGTACCAAGATGGACCTTTAGTATCTGTATGACCATTCAACACAATGGTAACTTCTTCAAACTTATTCATGTAGCTAGCAACATTCTCAAGAATGGCGTCAGCTGTACCTGCAACTTCATCGCTATCAAATCCGAAACGAACATCTTTAAACTGACCAGCAGCCAATAGAATAGGAGATTCGATTGCAATTTCGTTGGTTTCTTTGGTTGGTTTCAAACGGTGATCATCAGGTAAACCCGCTATAAATGCAGCAGGAGTTTGATCTTCTCTGTAACGATCAATCTCGTAGAATGCGTTTTGCATGCTAGAGGCTTGAGCAACAGGAACACCATCTTTATTTTCTTTCATGTCGATAGCTAACTCTTGGTATAAGTCATACTCTTTACACTGTACAGGAACAGTGAAAGCAAAGTACTCATTCAAGTAGTTGTTAGCTGCAACTTCTACGATGTATGCATTTCCTGGTTGAACTTTTAAAGAGTATTCACCTTTAGCATTGGTTTGAATAGTTTCAAGTTTGTTGCTATCAGCATCTCTTAAGTAAAGTGTAGCTTTTTCAAGTGGACTGCCAGAAGCCAATAAAACACCGTTGATGTTTGTATTAGGAACATCTAAACAAGTCCAAACTCTGTAAATGTCAAAACTACCAGTTGTTCCTTTTCTATCAGAAGCTAGATAAACTGTTTCACCAGATTTATCTACCATACTGAAATGGATGTCATTTGCTGGTGAGTTAATAGGCATTCCCATGTTTACTGGGGTAGACCAAGAGTCGCCCGATTTTGTTGCCTTAAAGATATCATGTCCACCCATAGCATCGTGACCTTGTGAACTGAAGTAGAAATTACCATCAGGACCGATGTAAGGAGAATCTTCATCATAAGGTGTATTGATTCCTTCCATGTTAGCCCATGGAGTCCAAGAATCACCCTCTTTCTTTGAGATGTAAATATCTAAACCACCAACACCTTCAAAGAAGTCAGTAACTACAAATCTGGTGTTACCGTCTGCAGATTGGTAGATAGCAGTAATATCATCAGCTGTAAGATCTTTCTTATCAACGTTTAATGCTGTTGGAGCTGCTGTATCAACAGACTCGTACAAATCACCTTGGCGATATAGCACAAACTTTTTGTTGTTTGTGTTATAGCTAATAGGAGATTCGTTCATCTCTGTGTTAACTTTTTTGCTTAATGTTTTTCCATCAGGCATTTGGCGAGCATCCCAAGCATCATCTAGATTGATGTAAGAAGCAAACCAAATATCTTCATTGGCTTTAGCACCTTCATCTAGGTCTGTGATTTGACCTTCAGTAGCCTGTGCAGCAGCAAACGTGATCACTTTTAAATCGTGGAATACTACTGGAGCATACTCTCGTTTTTGAGTATTAACACCATCACCAAGATTTTCAACGCGAAGCTTGTCGTTTAATTTACCTTGGTACTTGATTCCATTCTTACTAAACTCAACAAAACGTTCAACTTCAGCTTTAAACTGCTCGCCTTTTTTGTTATCAAGGGCAAGAGGAATAATAACCTCATAAGAAGCAATAGCTTTCTGGAACTGGCTATCATAATGATAGGCTTGTCCTAAGAAATAATCTTTCTGAGGAATTTGAGTTGCATTAACGTTCTCAAAGAATGGGATAGACTTTTCTTTATCTATCTCAGACTTAAAATAAGCTAAGCCCATGTAAAAATTGTAGTCGTTACTGTTAGGGTCAGACTTAAGCAATTTCTTGTAAATTTCTTTTGCCTTTTCCCAGTCAGCATCATCAACAGCTTTTTCGCCTTCACGGTCTAATTGCCTAAGGGATGGCTCTTCAGCGTCTTGTGCGAATGATGTTGATTGAAAAGAAAGAAGGAGTAAAAGTAAAGGAAGGATTAGATCAATCTTTCGATTCATGAAACAATGGTTATATTTTCTGATTTCATTTTAATAAATCAAATGTAACCATTTAAAAGAAAAACAGCCTTTTGTTGTGTAGATTATCTTCAACAAAAGGCTGTTAACTATGTAAATTGGATGAGGGTTTAGATTTCTCTATTCACATCCCAGTTTTCTAAATAGTCAGCAACTTTACGTACAAACATGCCACCCAATGCACCGTCAACTACACGGTGATCGTAAGAGTGAGATAAATACATAAAGTGTCTGATTCCAATGGTATCACCTGCTGGTGTTTCAATTACAGCTGGCTTTTTGCGAATTGCACCAACAGCCATAATTGCTACTTGAGGTTGAGGGATAATTGGAGTTCCCATTACATTACCAAATGAACCAACATTAGAGATACTGTATGTACCACCTTGAATTTCATCTGGTTTTAATTTATTCATTCTAGCTCTAGCAGCTAAATCATTTACTTTTTTGGTGATACCAACCAAGTTCAACTGATCTGCATTGTGAATTACAGGAACAATTAAGTTTCCGTTTGGCATTGCAGCAGCCATCCCAATATTGATGTTTTTCTTGCGGATGATATTATCACCATCTACAGAAATATTAATCATTGGGAAATCTTTGATTGCTTTAACAATAGCTTCAATGAAGATAGGTGTAAACGTAATTTTCTCTCCTTCACGTTTTTCAAAATCTTTCTTCACTTTGTTTCTCCAATTTACCAAGTTGGTAACGTCTGCTTCAACAAATGAAGTTACGTGTGGAGATGTTTGCTTACTAGCAAGCATGTTTTTAGCAATGATTTTGCGCATGCGATCCATTTCGATCACTTCAACATCATCGCCATATGATTTGGTTGGTTGTACTTGTTGTACAGGAGCTGATTGTTGAACAGCTGGTGCTGGTTGAGGAGCTGCCGCTGGAGCAGGAGCCGAACCTCTGTTTTCAACATAGCCTAAAATATCGCTTTTGGTCACTCGTCCGTTCTGACCAGTACCATTCAATTGATCTAATTCAGCAACAGAAATACCTTCTTTTTGAGCAATGTTTTTCACCAAAGGCGAATAAAACTTATTGCTGTTTGAGAAATCTGCATTTGCTTGCGGAGCAGGTTGATTGTTTGTAGGAGCAGCTTGAGCAGGAGTGCTTTCGGCTTTAGGTGCTGGAGCTGATTCTGCTGGAGCTTCGCCATCTGTAGAAATGATTGCGATAACATCACCAACTTGTGCTACTTCGCCTTCAGCTACCAATATTTTTGTAACAATACCGTCTGCTGGAGCCGGTACTTCAGAATCTACTTTAT
>MDTF01002238.1_pt1 | contig 18465 bp, 17 predicted proteins | sample 811191 | NCBI WGS metagenome assembly MDTF01 (sample SAMN05326649, study PRJNA326480) | marine metagenome | isolation source: seawater | place: Southern Ocean | collected 2011 | reverse complement strand
AGGAAGGCACCACTGAGATTTATATTTCCCAAAGAAGTATCGTTGGAATGGATCAGGAAGCAAAAGATAGGATTAAAAGACTGAAAGAGGGTTCCTACACAACAGATATGTATAAAATTCAAGAATATATTCCAGATGAAGGAGAGGAAGCAAGAGAGGTTACAGAAAAACTACAAAAAGAATTGAAAATAGATGATAACGAAATCAATGCAGAGATACTCAGAAGATTAATGACTAAACTAGGAATGACAGATTTTGACGCAAAACAAAGAATTAACAATCCAATCGAAAAGAAAAATGCAATTTTAGTCGAAAAAGAACGTGGAAATTATTTATTACTTAATGACCCTTATGATCGATCTTGGAGGCGTCTATCTTTAGCTATAGACATGATTGGTTTTGTGACAGAGGATAAAAATAGATCTGAAGGTATCTTTTATGTGAAATATAAAGACTTAGAGCTAGAGGGACCAAAGAAAAAGAATAAAGGGTTAATTGATAGATTAGCATTCTGGGAGAGTGATGAAGAAGAAGAGGAGAGATTAATAGAAGAAGAGGAGAGATTAAATAATTTAGAGGAAACTGAGGTTATAGAAGATAAGTCGTTAACAGAAGAAATTATGAGTCTCTGGGGCTCGAATGATGAAAAAGGACTTGGTAAGTCGGAGAAGAGATATCGTATAAGAATCAAAGAGGATAAAGATGGTGCAAGAGTCTATATGGATTATCCGAACGGAAAATTAAATAATACAAAAACAGCTAAGAGTATTTTAAAAATTATTTATGAGCATTTAAGGTAAAAGATTTTTTGATATATTTCCAAGTAAAAAACTAAAATTATATTATGTACAATATAATTAAATCCATCTTATTTCTTTTTAATCCGGAATTTGCGCATCATGTAGCAATGAAATCACTAAAATTTGCTAATTACATTGGATTGTTAGTTCTGGTCTCAAGAAAAATTAAATGTAAACCAAGGGTGTTTATGGGCCTTAAGTTTAATAATCCAGTTGGGTTAGCTGCAGGGTTAGATAAAAATGCTGAATATATTGATTGCCTATCAAAACTTGGATTTGGTTTTATTGAGGTTGGAACTATTACACCAAGACCTCAGCCAGGAAATCCCAAGCCACGATCGTTTAGATTAACAAAGGAAGAGGGGATTATAAATAGATTTGGTTTTAATAATGACGGTATTGATAAGGTCATAGAGAATATTAAAAATTCAAAATATGATGGTATTTTAGGCATCAATATTGGGAAAAATTTTGATACTCCAATTAATAAAGCTGTTAATGATTACCTAGTATGTTTTCGAAAAGCATATTTATATGCAAGTTATATTACCTTAAATATCTCATCTCCAAACACTAAAAATCTTAGAAAATTGCAAGAAGGAGATAATTTAGAGGAATTACTTAAAAAAATAAAGGGAGAGCAAAAAAAATTAAATAAAATATATGGTAAATATGTGCCATTTTTGCTTAAAATTTCTCCTGATAATACAAACTCAGAACTCATGGTTATTTGTAAATTATTAATTAAGCATAAAATTGACGGAGTAATAGCCACAAATACAACTCTTTCAAGGATTGAGGTTGGTAAGTCAAGGAGTAGAAATGAAGCAGGAGGTTTATCAGGACTTCCTTTAAGAGCTAAATCCTTAAATACTTTAAGATTTTTAAAAATAAATCTTAAGGGCAAAATTCCAATTATTGGTGTCGGTGGTGTTATGTCTGGAGAAGATGGTAAAGAGAAAATAGATAATGGAGCAGATTTGATTCAAATATATTCTGGATTAATTTTCAAGGGACATAAATTGGTTTATGAATTATGTAGAGCAATTAAATAACGTAAAATCAAGACCATATTTATTCTCATATAGAAGATGCCCATATGCCATGAGAGCAAGAATGGCGCTTGTCGAATCAAATATTGAGTTTGATATATATGAAATCTCCCTTAGAAATAAACCTTATGAAATGCTTTCAATTAGTCCAAAAGGAACAGTTCCTGTTCTAGTGGTAAATGAACTAGTTTTAGATGAAAGTTTAGATATAATGAAATGGTGTTATCAGAACAGTAAGTCAAATCAATTTCAAATATTAAGCCTACAAGATAAAAAAATTTCTGATGAATTGATTAATCTAAATGATGGTAAATTTAAAGTATCTTTAGATCATTATAAGTATTTTGACAGATACCCAGATAAATCAAAAATAGAGTATCGAGAAAGCTGTTATTTTTTCTTAGAGATTTTAGAGGAGAGATTAAGTAGCACGAATTTTTTGATTAGCGATGAAAGAACTTTTGTAGATATATCTATTTTTCCATTTATAAGGCAGTTCATGAATGTAGATAAAAATTGGTTTGATAATTCAAAATATAAAAAAATTAAAAAATGGTTAATATTCCTAATAGAAAGTGATTTATTTAAGCAGGTTATGGTAAAGCCAATAAAAGGCTAAAGTGATTAAACTAATATTTTTTCTTTATTTTTGAAGTTTAAAATAATTTTATCCGAATCATCTATATCAATTTCAACTTCACCACCATTTATAAGTTTTCCAAATAAAAGTTGATCAGCTAAAGCTTTCCGGATTGTATTTTGAATAAGTCTAGCCATGGGCCGGGCACCCATTTGGGGATCAAACCCAGTTTTAGCTAAATAACCTTTTAATTTTTTTGTAAAAGTAGCATCTACTTTTTTATCATGTAATTGATTTTCAAGTTGAATTAAAAATTTATCAACAACCTTGAGAATAATATTATTATCTAATGCCCTAAAAGATACAATGGCATCGAGCCTATTTCTAAACTCCGGAGAAAATATTTTTTTGATTTCTATTTGTTCATCTCCAATTTTTTCATTATGAGTAAAACCAAAATCTATTTTAGATAAAGCTTCAGCTCCCGCATTTGTTGTCATAATAATCGTTACATTTCTAAAGTCTGTTTTTCTGCCATTGCTATCTGTAAGTGTGCCATTATCCATCACTTGAAGAAGTATATTAAAAATGTCTGGGTGAGCTTTTTCAATTTCATCCAATAATAAAACTGAATGTGGTGTTTTATTGATTTGTTCAGTTAACATACCGCCGGTATCATACCCAACATAACCAGGGGGTGCTCCAATCAATTTGGATATTGAATGCCTCTCAATAAATTCACTCATATCGATGCGAATCAATTCAATACCAAGCGTGTAAGCCAGTTGCTTAGCAACTTCAGTTTTTCCTACACCAGTAGGGCCACTAAAAAGAAAACTCCCAATAGGTCGGCCTTCTGGCCCTAAACCACTCCTCGCCATTTTAATTGATGATGAAAGAGAATTAATTGCTTTATCCTGACCAAAAATAACTGCTTTTAAATCACGCTCTAGTGTTTTAAGTGAATTTCGGTCATCTTTATTAATATTTTTTGCTGGTATTCTCGCGACCTTAGAAATCACATCTTCTATTTCTTTAGTTCCGATTATTTTCTTTTTCTTAGTATCCGGAAGTATTCTTTGTGCTGCACCTGCTTCATCAATTATATCAATAGCTTTATCTGGGAGTTGCCTATCGTTAATAAATTTTGCAGAAAGCTCAACTGCACTTATTATTGCATCAGTGGAAAATGTTACATTATGATGTTCTTCAAAGTGAGTTTTTAAACCCTTGAGAATTTTAATTGCTGTTTGCACATCAGGCTCTTCAATATCTATTTTTTGAAATCTTCTAGTTAATGCATGATCTTTTTCAAAAACTGATCTATATTCTTGGTAAGTTGTAGCACCAATACATTTAATTTGACCATTTGCTAAAGCAGGTTTTAATAAGTTTGAAGCATCTAAAGTCCCACCACTTGCAGATCCAGCACCAATTATTGTATGAATTTCATCAATAAATAGAATCGAATCTTTTTCTTCATTGAGTTGTTTCATTACAGTTTTTAGGCGTTGTTCGAAATCACCTCTGTATTTAGTACCAGCAATCAGGGCACCTAAGTCAAGCGAGTATATCGTTTTATTTTGAAGTACTTCAGGAATGTCTTTTTCAACAATTTTTTTTGCTAATCCCTCAGCTATTGCAGTTTTCCCTACCCCAGCCTCACCTACTAGTAACGGATTATTTTTTCTTCGCCTACATAAAATTTGAACAACACGCTCGATTTCCATCTCTCGTCCAATTAAAGGATCAATTTTATTTTCCGCTACCAATTTGTTGAGATTAACAGTGTAATTCTCTAGACTTTTATTTGTTTTGACATCTGAGTCAGCTTCTTCGCTAATCGATTCTTTATTTTCTGTTTCAGTTACTTTTGATATTCCATGAGCTATAAAATTGACTATATCCAGTCTGGCAATGCCTTGTTGATGAAGGAAGTAGACTGCATGAGAGTCTTTTTCTCCAAATATTGCAACTAACACATTCGCTCCTGTAACTTCTTTTTTTCCAGAAGATTGGACGTGGAGCATCGCTCTCTGAATAACCCTTTGAAATCCTAGTGTTGGTTGAGTATCAACTTCATCACTGCCAGAAACAATAGGTGTGTGTTCTTCTATATGGCCAGCAATGTCAGTGCGCAATTTCTCAATTTTTGCTCCACACGCATTTAAGACTTCTGATGCTGAGGGGTTATCAAGCATTGCCAATAAAAGATGTTCGACAGTAATTAACTCGTGTCTTTTTTGTCGAGCATCCATAAAGGCCATGTGAAGACTAACTTCTAATTCTTGTGCAATCATAATTTAAACTATATCTTTTCTATAATACATTGCAAGGGGTGTTGTGATTCTTTTGCTAAATTTAAGACTTGATTCATTTTAGTTTCTGCTATCTCAAATGGATATACTCCACAAATTCCTATTCCTTCAGTGTGTATTTGAAGCATAATTCGTGTCGCTTCATCTAAATTTTTGTTAAAAACTTTCTGAATTACATTTGCAACAAATTCCATTGGAGTAAAATCATCATTCAAAATAACTACCTTATAGATACTAGGAAGTTTTGACTTAACTTTTTCAGGCTTTAATTTAAGACCTTCTGCGTTATCACTTCGTTCCATTTTTAATTTTTATTTCTTTTTAAATTTTTGTATATTTTGACACTCTTTACATTTTTATCTTGAGCATTAATTATCTCAAAAGTAATGTTGCTTATTTTAAAGCTTGTGTTGGGCTCTGGTATATCTTCAAAAAATTCTAAAATTAATCCATTTAAGGTCTTAGGACCTTGAATGGATAAATTAAGTGTTAGTTTTTTATTAAGCTCCCTTATAGAAATTCCACCATCCACAATCCAACCGTTACTATCAAAAATTATTTTTGAAGATTTAGAAGGTAACTCAATATTAAATTCCCCAATAACTTCTTCAAGAATATCTTCAAGAGTAACTAATCCTATAAATTCTCCATGCTCATTTACAATTAATCCAATTTTTTCTTGGTTATCCTGGAATTTTTGCATTTGCTTATATATTGTAGTTCCTGATGGAATGAAATAAGGCGGATCTATTAGAGTAATAAGTTCATCATGTGTTACGGCTTGCATATGCTCTTTAATGAAGAGCTTGAATAGTTTAGTAATATCTAAAACACCATATATTTCTTCATTATTTTTCTTTCTTACTAGAATTTTATTGTGATGAAAATTTTCTATTTTTTCTAAAATATCCTCAATAGACTGACCTAAATTAATAGATTCAATGTTTGTATGTGGCATCATAATCTCATCAATAGTTACTTTTTCTAGATCTATTAAATTTAATAATAGAGACTTATTTTTATTTGGTATAAATTGTCCTGAATCACTAATAATACTTTTTAATTCATCCATTGTTATTAAATTATTTTGAGTAAAATTAATTTTAATGTTAAATATTTTTAATATGCCTAAAACAAATATATTAATAAAAAGTACTATTGGATAAAGAATTTTTAACAGAGGGTAAAGTAAGAAACTGCATGATAATGCTAATCTTTCCGGGTGAGCGGCAGCAATTACTTTGGGAGAAATTTCACTAAAAATTAAAATTAGAAATGTTGTTATTAACGTACCTATCATGATGGTAATCTCTTGGTCACCGTATAATTGAACAGAAATTACTGTTACTAATGTTGCTGCCGCTGCATTTGAAAAGTTATTACATAGTAAAATTACACTTAATAATTTATCTGTTTCTTTTAGGAGTTTTGTAGCTAGAATTGCACCAGCGTTTCCACTCTTAACTAAATGTTTTAATCGATATCTATTTAAAGACATAAGGCTTGTTTCAGAAATAGAAAAAAAAGCTGATACTATTAATAGTATAGCTAAGAAAATAATTTGATTTGTAAGAGAAAAATTAAACAATGTAAGTATTTATAATTCTATATTTTCTTTCTTTTTTTCTGGGGTTGAAACTGATAAATTAGTTTGATTGGTTCCAAGCCACATCGCTATAGGGCAACCAACCATAATCGAAGAATAAATTCCAAATAATATTCCTATAGTTAAGGCTAAAGCAAAATTATGTAATATCTCCCCTCCGAAAATTAACATTGAAATTACAACAGTTTGCGTAGATAGGTGGGTCATGATTGTTCGTGACATAGTTCTTGTTATGGCGTTATTTATAACTTCGGCAACATTTGTTTTTCTCATTTTTCTAAAGTTTTCCCGCACTCGATCAAATACAACGACGGATTCATTTACTGAGTAACCTAAAACAGCCAATACTGCAGCGAGAACAGTTAAATTGAATTCCCATTGGAAAAAGGCAAAAAAGCCTAGAATAATAATAACATCATGCATATTGGCAATAATTGCTGCTATTGCAAATCGCCATTCAAATCGCAATGTTAAATAAAGCATAATTCCTATAAATACGAATAGAACTGCTAACGCCCCATTTTCATATAACTCATCTCCAACCTGTGATCCAACAGACTCAACCCTCATAACTTCCATTGAGCTATTCGATAGTTTTAAAGCAGTTGAAACTTTTTCTGATAGGTCCGAAATAGATAAGTCTTTACGAATGGGTAAGCGAATCAAAACATCTTCTTCATTACCAAAATTCTGAACTTGTGCATCTTTTAAATCAATTTTTCGCAAAGTTTCACGAATATCTTCGATATTGGCTACTTCTGGATAACTAACCTCCATCATTGTTCCACCAGTGAAATCTACACCAAGATTCAAACCTCGAAAAGCAATAAAGAAAACTGCTAAAATAAATACAGTAGTTGATATTACTGCAGATATTTTGCTGTATTTCATAAAAGGTATATCTTTTTTTACTCTAAAAATTTCCATAGTTTTAGTTATTATCCACTTTAAATATTTCACCAATTGATAATTTACTTATCTGGCGATTGTTACCATAAATATAGTTAACTATGGCACGCGATACAAAAATTGCGCTAAACATAGAAGTTAAAATTCCCAAAACAAGAACTACTGCAAAACCTTTAATAGGGCCAGAACCAAACATGAAGAGAGCTAATCCAGCAATCATAGTTGTTATATTGGAGTCTAGTATAGTCCCCCAAGCCATTTTATAACCCATGCTAATACTAGCTTGAGGTGTATTCCCATTCCTTATTTCATCACGAATTCTTTCATTAATAAGAACGCTGGAATCAATAGCCATACCTAACGTCAATGCAATAGCAGCCAAACCAGGAAGAGTTAATGTAGCTTGAAGTGCGGAAAGTAATGCTACTAAAAATAATAAATTAACTGATAGTGTAATGACTGAGACAACACCAAAACCCATGTAATAAATAGCCATCATAATAATAATAGCAACGAAACCCCAAATTGTTGATTGAACACCACGGGAAATATTTGCTTTACCCATACTTGGTCCAACGGTTCTTTCTTCAATTATCTCCATTGGCGCAGCTAATGAGCCCGCTCTTAAAAGTAGTGCAACATCTGTGGCCTCTTGAGCATTAGCCATGCCAGTAATTTGGACACGACCTCCACCTATCTCACTCTTTATAACAGGTGCAGTCACTACTTCTGTTATATTCTTTTCAATCAAGAGAAGTGCCATTCTTTTACCAATATTTTCACGTGTGATTTGTTTAAAAATACTTGAGCCTTTTCCATCCAGTGTTATTGATACAATCGATTGGCCAGTCTGCTGATCAACTCCAGGGCCTGCATTAGTAATCCGTTCACCAGTAAGAATTACTTGTTTTTTTACTAGAACTCCATTACCAAATCTATCATTATAGATTTCTGAATTTATTGGTATTTGGTCTTCATTCCCATCTTTAAAGATATCAGAATTAAAGCTTTCCTCATTAACCATTCTCATCTCAAGTGTTGCTGTTCGACCTATAATTTCTTTAGCTTTTGCCGTGTCTTGAACTCCAGGAAGCTGGATAACTATCCGATCAAGCCCTTGCTGTTGAATTAATGGTTCTGCAACCCCTAATTCATTAACTCTATTATTTAAAGTTTCTAAATTTTGTTTAATTGCGAATTCAGTTATTGATTTTTTTGTTTTAGCACTAATAATAATTTTAAGAATAATTTCATCGTTAACAAAAATTTCTTGAAAATCAAAATTATTATTGATGTCTCGGATAATATTTTGACCCTTTTTTAAGTCTTTTTTAGATTTAAATTTGATTTGCATGATGTCGTTATTTTTTGTGACATCGTAATAACCAACTTTTTCTTTTCGCAATGAAGTTCTAAATTCGCTTAAATAACTTGCGGTTGTTTTCTCAATTGCTTTTGATAAATCGACTTGCATAAGAAAGTGAACGCCACCTCTTAAATCGAGCCCTAAATACATTGGGAGCGACCCTAAATTTGAAAGCCAATTAGGAGAATTGGAGATTAAATTTAAAGCCACCACATACTCACTCCCCAATCTATTCTGAATAAGACTTTTTGCTTTTAACTGCTCTTCAGCTGTTTCAAATTTAACTTTTATATGAAAGTTTTCTAGAATCAAACCAGTATTTTCAATTGCAGATTTTTCTAGCGTTTTTTCGATTGTTTCTAAAAGTGAAGTATCAATTTTTTCGCCTGATTTAATAGACATTATTTGGATAGCAGGAGATTCACCATAAAAATTTGGCATGACAAAAAGAATGCTTAACAAAATTGTTGTTAAGATTAAGAGATATTTCCAAAGTGCTGATTGATTCGTCATTAATTGGTATTAGCGATTAAAATTTTTAAATCGATTTAATTGTGCCTTTTGGTAAAAGAGATTGGATAGTTTGCCTTTGTATTTTTACTACTACATTGGCTGCTATCTCTATTGTTGCAAATTGATTATTCAGCTTGGTAATTTTTCCTAAAATACCACTGTTTGATACGATTTCATCACCCGGCTTAAGTGCATCTAGTAGGGCTTTATGTTCTTTTGCCTGCTTCATTTGCGGGCGAATTAACATAAAATAAAATAAAACGAAAATTATTATAAAAGGTAGAAAACTTGCTAGTCCTTCATTCATAATATTTATCCTTTAAAAAGGCATAATTCTATCATAAGTACTTAATCTATTCATTAGCCTTTCGTGTTTTTAAAAAGTTGATTCGGTACTCTTTAAACTTTTTGTTTTTAATTGCATTGGATGCTTCTTTCATAAATGTTTTATAGAAAAATAAATTATGAATTGTGTTAAGTCTTAATCCTAACATTTCTCCAATTTTAAAAAGATGATGAAGATAAGATCGGGAAAAGTTTTGACAGGTATAGCATTTACATGATTTATCAATAGGAAGTAAATCGTCTTTGTAGCGAGCATTCTTTAGCTTAACGTCACCAAATCTAGTAAAAAGCCAGCCATTTCTTGCATTTCTAGTAGGCATAACGCAATCAAACATATCAACACCATGCTCGATTGATTGTATTATATCTTCAGGGGTCCCAACACCCATAAGGTATCGTGGCTTATCTTGTGGCATTTTTGGTGTTATAAACGAGGTAATTCTTTTCATATCAGGTTTTGGCTCACCCACAGATAGACCACCTATTGCATAACCATCAAAACCAATATTCGATAGCTGCGCTAATGAATCCTCTCTTAAGTCTTCATACATTCCACCTTGAATTATTCCAAATAATGCATTTTTGCTGCCTAGAAAGCTTTCTTTACTTCGATAAGCCCATTCTTGACTTAGTAGCATTGAGTTTTTGGCTTCCTCATATGAAGCTGGGTAAGGAGTGCATTCATCAAATATCATTGCTATATCAGCATTAAGTTTTTTTTGAATTTGAATAGATTCTTCCGGGCCAAGAAAACATTCATTACCATTTATTGGAGATCTAAAGGTAACACCTTGAGTACTAATCTTCCTCATTTTACCTAAACTCCAAACCTGAAATCCACCAGAATCAGTTAGCATAGGCCTTTTCCAATTAATAAATTGATGAAGTCCTTTATGTTTTTTTATAATTTCTAATCCTGGACGAAGCCAAAGATGAAAAGTATTGCCTAGAATAATTTCAAAATCCATTACTTCTAATTCGTTAGGACTGAGTGTTTTTACAGCTCCATACGTCCCAACTGGCATAAAAACAGGTGTATTTACTTCGCCATGTGAAAGTTTTAACAATCCTGATCTTGCATTTCCATCCTGAGAAATAAGTTTAAATTTCATGTTTAGTGGGTAAATAGATAAATTTGATTTATTATCATTATAAATAGAATAACGACAAATATTAAGCAATTCTAGGATAAAATTTTAAATAACTTATGGCTATAAAAAAAGAAAATTTAAAAAGAGATGTTGGTGGGAGGAATAAATTTTATCTTCTCCCAAACTTATTTACGACAGCCTCATTGTTTGCTGGATTTTATTCCATTGTTCAGGCAATGAATGGTCGATATGACCATGCCGCAATTGCAATTTTTGTTGCGTTAATTCTAGATGGTTTGGATGGAAGAGTTGCAAGGCTGACAAATACAGAAAGTGCATTTGGCTCTGAATACGATAGTTTATCGGATATGGTTTCTTTCGGAGTTGCTCCAGCACTTGTAATTTACGTATGGGCACTTCAGCCACTCGGAAAATTAGGTTGGATTGTTTCTTTTATATACTGTACCTGCGCAGCTGTTAGGCTTGCTAGATTTAATGTTAAATTAGATAGTGAAAATAAAAAATACTTCTCTGGGCTGCCTTCACCAGCGGCAGCAACATTACTGGCTAGCTTTATTTGGATTTCATTTGATAACGGAATAAATGGAAATGAAATATTTCTAGGTTTCTTTCAGATGCAATGGTTCGCACTAATAATAACGCTTTTTGTTGCACTATCTATGACAGCAGATGTAAATTTTTATAGTGGTAAAGATATAAATCTTAGGAGTAGTCAGCCTTTTGTTGTGATTCTTTTAATAGCATTGATATTTGGTTTAATTTCTCATAATCCAGCAGAGATTATTTTTATAATCTCATTTGGTTACTCTTTATCTGGGTACTTTAGTTTATTAAAGGCAAAATTTGAAACTAGTAAAAAATTTTTAGACGTTGACATATTCGATGACAAATAAATTAATAATATTTGACACTACCTTGCGTGATGGCGAGCAAAGCCCTGGTGCATCCATGACTCAAGAAGAGAAAGTTAGGATTGCCAAACAGCTTGAAAAGTTGGGTGTAAATGTAATTGAGGCTGGTTTTGCAGCAGCAAGCCCAGGTGATTATGATGCTATTACTGCTGTAGCAAAAACAATAAAAAAATCGACTATTTGCTCATTAGCGAGGGCGCTTGAACCTGATATTGAAAAAGCTGGAATGGCTATTCAGCCTGCAGAAAATAAGCGAATCCATACTTTTATTGCAACAAGTAAGATTCATATGGAAAATAAATTAAGAATGAAGCCAGAACAAGTTCTTAATCAGGCTGTAAAAGCAGTTGAATGGGCTTTGTCTTTTACAGAAGACGTAGAATTTTCTGCTGAAGATGCAGTCAGGTCAGATATAGATTTTCTTGTTGAGGTCTTTGATGCTGTTATTAAGGCAGGAGCTAAAACAATCAATGTTCCAGATACGGTTGGTTACTCTATTCCAGATGTATGGGGGAATCGTATGAAAATATTAATAGAGAGAGTGCCTAATTCAGATAAGGTAATATGGTCAACGCATTGTCATAACGATCTCGGGATGGCTGTAGCTAATTCTTTGTCGGCTGTTTTAAACGGTGCTAGACAAGTGGAATGTACAATCAATGGCCTTGGAGAGAGGGCAGGAAATGCTAGTTTAGAAGAAATTGTTATGGCTGTTAAAACAAGAAAAGATATTTTTAATCTTGAACTGCAGATTAACACTCAGCAAATTGTACCAACATCTCGATTAGTTTCTACGATTACAGGTTATCCAGTCCAACCCAATAAAGCAGTAGTTGGTGCAAATGCATTTGCCCATGAGTCTGGCATCCATCAGGATGGTGTTTTAAAGCATAGGGAGACCTACGAAATAATGCTTGCTCAAGAGGTCGGATGGGGAGCCAATAAAATTAGCCTTGGAAAACTGTCAGGAAGAAATGCATTTAAAAGTAGATTAAGTGATTTAGGTATTGAAATTGAATCTGAAGAAACATTTAATGCGACATTCGATCGATTTAAATTGCTAGCCGATAAAAAATCGCAAATCTTTGATGAAGATATTCACGCATTAGTTAGTGAGGAATATGTCGAAGAATCTTATGATTTATACAAATTAATCGGACTAAAAACTGCATCAGAAACAGGTAAGATTCCTATTTCTGAAGTTGAGATGATGATGGATGGAAAAAATCATAAATCTAGTGCAGAGGGAAGCGGTTCAGTTGATGCAGCTTTTAAAGCAATTGAATCAATCGTTAACTCACACACAGAACTATTATTATTTTCAGTAAACAATATAACCTCTGGAACAGATTCACAAGGTGAGGTAACTGTTCGATTATCAAGGGGTGGAAGAATAGTAAATGGCCAAGGTTCAGATACAGATATTGTAATTGCGTCAGCAAAGGCATACATAAGTGCACTTAATAAATTACACTCAAAATCGCAGCGCGCTCACCCTCAAGTATAGAAAGGATATTCTTTGAATTTAGCTATTTTTGATTTAGACAACACACTTCTTGCGGGAGATTCTGATTATAATTGGGGACTTTTTTTAATACAAGAGGGACTGGTTGATAAAAAAACTCATGAAGATAATAATAATAAATTTTATGCTGATTATAATGCGGGTGAATTAGATATCTATGAATTTACTGAATATCAATTTAGATTTTTTAGAGATAACCCAAGAAAATTTCTTGATAAATTGGTTGCACGCTTCATTGATGAAGTTGCAGAGTCGATGATAACGCAAAAGGCAAGAAATCTCGTTTCAGCACATAGAGATAATGGAGATAAATTATTAATAATTACTGCAACGAATAGCTACATAACTAAACCTATTAGTAATTTACTTGGCATAGATGATTTAATAGGAATTGATCTTGAAGAGGTTGCTGGAGAATTTACTGGCAAAGTTAGTGGAATTCCATCATTTAAAGAAGGAAAAATAGATAGATTAAATTTATGGTTAAAACACAAAGGGCTTACTTTAGAAGATTTTGAACGAACTTTTTTCTATAGTGATTCTCAAAATGATCTACCTTTGCTTAGAATTGTTAGCGATCCTATAGCATCAAATCCTGATAAAAAATTAGAAGATGAAGCATTTAAAAATAAATGGCCGATAATTTATTTAAGATAAGTTATTGTTAAGTAAAATTTCTAAAACAAATTTTGTACCAAAATAAGATAGAAAAAGTAACATAAAAGCAACAAGAGAAATTATAACTGCCTTCTTACCCCTCCATCCATATCTGATTCTTCCTAGCAGCATAGCTCCGTAAGTTACCCATGCCATAAAAGAGAAAATAGTTTTATGATTCCAAATTACTGAGGTAGCAAAGATTTCATTTGTAAACAAAATACCTGAAAATAAAGTTATCGATAAAAGAATAAAGCCAAACCAATAAATTTTAAATAAAATATCTTCCATTGATAGTAAAGAAAAATTGCTGGTGTAATTCTCTGGAGTGTTATCTTTTTTCATGAGATTATTTTCAAATAATAAAATAAAGATTGAAAATATAGCCCCAACAGTTAAAAGACTATAAGATAAAATTGCAATTAATATATGCAATATTGAATTTATTGACATTTGAATTTCAAGATGATGATCATTTTTAATAAATGGATGGCATAAAATTATTAAAATAGTGGGAGTGAGGGTAAAATTTTCTAAACCATTACATTGCATCTTTTTATTTATGAGAAAATAAAACAATACTGTTACCCAGCTTAATATTAATAAAGAATTTGAGAAATTTAAATTGATACCATTTGATACAGTTGTTATATATATAAGTGCAGCATGAGTTATTAAACCTGTAATTAATATTAAATTAACTGCACTACTTTTTATAGTCTTGTTAAAAAATAAAATACACCCTAGAGATATATATAAAACCAAAGAAAACAAAAGTAATGTTGAGTATTCCATAAGTATAGTTTGTTCAAAAAATTAAACCCAATTATAATGGATTTTTAATATAACCGTTAATTACTAAATTGAGAAACTCTAGATAATGCTTGAAAATTTAACCGAACGATTACAATCAGTAATTAAAACTATACGTGGCCAGTCTCGCTTCAGTGAAGAAAATATAAGTGATGCTATGAGGGAGGTGAGAATTGCTTTAATTGAGGCAGATGTTGCTTTACCTGTTGTGAAATATTTTATTGATAGAGTAAAAGAAAAAGTGTTAGGCGCTGAGGTTTTAAAAAGTGTAACACCTGGCCAAGCTATTATAAAAATTGTTCAAGATGAATTAACAGACTTGATGGGAGCTGAAAATGTTGGGTTAGAACTATCCACGAAGCCCCCAGCAGTAGTCTTAATGACTGGATTACAGGGATCTGGAAAGACAACAACTGTTGCTAAGTTAGCCAAAATTTTAACAGATCAAAAGAAAAAAGTTTTGGTTGCAAGTGCCGATGTTTATAGACCTGCAGCTATCGATCAATTAAAAACCTTAGCAGCGGGATTAAATGTTGAATGCTTTGATTCATCACCAAAAGATAAACCCATTAAGATTGCTTCAGCAACTCTAGATTACGCAAAAAAATATTTCTTTGATGTAGTTATTTTTGATACTGCAGGTCGTTTAGGTATTGATGAAGTTATGATGAAAGAAATAAAGCAATTACATAAGGTGTTAATGCCAATAGAAACTTTATTTGTTGTTGATGCGATGCAGGGTCAAGACGCAGTTAATACCGCTAAAGCATTTGGAGATGCATTATCTTTAACAGGTGTGATTTTGACTAAGTTAGATGGTGATTCAAGAGGCGGGGCGGCTCTTTCAGTAAGACATATTACCAATAAACCAATTAAATATATTGGAGTGAGTGAGAAAACAAATGGATTAGAGCCTTTTTACCCAGAGCGAATGGCTTCTAGGATTCTCGGAATGGGTGATATTGTTGGTTTAGTTGAGGAAGCACAAAAAAATATTGATACAAAAGAAGCGGGGAAGCTTGCAGAAAAAGTCAAATCAGGTAAAAACTTTGATTTAGATGATTTTAAAAATCAGATTTCTCAGATGAAGAAAATGGGTGGAGTGGGTGCTATGATGGATAAAATGCCTTCACAAATATCAGGAGGTACTTCAAAAATAAATTCAGAGGATGGTGACAAGTCTTTAGTTCAGATTGAAGCAATAATTAGCTCAATGACTTTTGAAGAAAGAAAATATCCTGATGTACTTAAGGCAAAAAGAAAAATAAGAATTGCCAATGGCTCTGGCGTTCAAGTACAAGATGTTAATCGCCTTCTTAAGCAATTTGAAGAAATGCAAAAAATGATGAAAATGTTTTCTAAAGGCGGCATTAGTAAGATGATGAAAGGCTTAAGTGGTAAATTTCCCGGTATGAAATAATTTAAATTTACAATGTCCATTGACCAAAATACAATATTACTAGATAATTCCGATTCCAATATGGGGTGTTAGCTCAGCTGGTAGAGCACCGGACTTTTAATCCGATGGTCGGGAGTTCGATCCTCCCACACCCTACCATTTAAAACTTAATTTAATCTAAGAATCAAATTCCTTAGATTTCCGAAAAGTATGTTTAAATAGTCTGGATATAGTTAACGTGCAAATAAAAATATGACCCAAAATAGAAATTTACTACTAAACAATCAGCTTTGCTTCGCTCTTTACGCCGCCACAAACTCTATTATTCGTTATTATCGTATTTACCTTAATGAAATAGGTATAACTTACACACAGTACCTAGTTTTACTGGTTCTTTGGGAGGTAGAGAGTAATAGCATAAAAGAAATCGCTAAAGTTTTGAAACTGGATTCACCCACAATCACACCTATTGTTCAAAAATTAGAAAAAATGAATTTAGTTAAACGGCAACGTTCTAGTAAAGATGAAAGAGTGGTGATGGTGTCTCTAACAAAAAATGGTATTGATTTAGAAAATCAAGTGGCTGACATTCAAAACAAAGTAGCTTGTAAAACACTCCTTAAGCCTAAAGAGTTTAAAGAGCTTAAAAATACATTAAATAAGCTTGCTGACACTATGGCGGAAAAAGAAATAAAATTAGATAGCTTATTATGATAATTAAAAAAGGCTATGTAAACATAGCCTTTTTTAATTATCTTAAATTTTATTGATTTGCTGTTTTGTATGGATTTTTATAACCAGCAGTCGGGTTAGTCACAATAACATCACGAAAGCTTTGTAAATCTGCCATTAATTGGCTAATTTCATAATCAGGGACATTCCATGCATAGAATGTTTGTAAACACTCAGTCATAATAATGTCAAACTCACGATCACTAATATTTAAGTGAGGGTGGCTATCCTTCATATTTTTACCTCTACCAAACTCATCAGGCTGATAAATTTTTGGGCCACCTGTCCGTGCCACAACCCAATTAGTTAACATTACTTTAAAACCAGCTTTAGTATGAGCAGCATCATGCACTGCCTTAAGAGCAGGGTTTGTATTTAAAGCTTTATTAACATAAATTTTATCAACAAGATGATCCACTGTTAATGCGATATTATAAGTGCCACCTAATCGTGTATATAATGACTCTTCGTCACCTCCAGCTTTTACAACTGTTGAAAAAACTCCTATTACTATTACTGCCAATATGGAACTAAACATCTTTCGATACAAATTTCTATTTTTAAACATCTTTAAACTCCTCCTAAAAGTAAAAGAAAAAATGGCTTTTATTATTATTTAAACTTAGCTCTTTATAATTATTATCACACTAATCATTAGTATGCAACCTAATATTTAAAATTAAATACTATAAATATGAATCATTTACCAATAATTTAGTCGTAAATTATGTTTAAAAAAATTTATTTCTTAATACTTGTTTTACTGTCTCAATATTCACACAGTTATCCTGCACAGGCAGAATTATTTGGATTAAGTAAATCAATGGTGCAAGTATTTGTGACCTTTAAAGGTGGTGTGACTGGAAGTGGTTCCGGTATTGTAATTAAAGACAACCATGTTGTTACAAATTGCCATGTTTTCGCAGATAGTGACGGTGTTAATGTAGTTAAATTCTATGAAACTTATTCGCCAATTGCGGTATATGCTGACTGGAAAAATGACTTATGTATCCTTAAATTTGACAATTTACCGCTTAAACCGGTTAAATTACGTTCATCAGAAGAATTAGCTTATGAAGAAAAAGTTTTTTCTTTAACCTTTCCAAACGATAACCCAATGCCACTTCCATCTTATGGAAAAGTAAAGGCATTATACCCATTCCAAAAAAGTAATATTATAAGATCATCGGCAGGTTTTACAGTTGGCTCTAGTGGAGGAGCATTATTCGATCTTGATTTTAATCTAGTGGGAATTACAACATTCAAAAGCCCTGGAAGAAGAGAAAATTATTACTATTGCCTTCCAGTTGATTGGATAAAAGAATTACTTGAGACAAAGGAGCAAATAAATCTAAAAAGTAACGCAGCTCCATTTTGGAGTTTACCTGACGATCAAAAACCTTTCTTTATGAGAATTGTACTACCCATGCAAAACGAAGATTGGGAGCTTATGTTAAAAATAGCCAAATTATGGACACAAGCGGATGAGGATAGCGCTGATGCTTGGTATTACTTAGGATTTGTCCAGAAGAGGATGGCTAATTTAGACTTTGCAAAATTATTTCTTAAACAAGCAGTGAAGTTAAACTCTATGCATCTAGATTCCTTAGTTGAGCTAGCTGAAATTGCAATTAAGCAAAAAGATCAGATTGAGTTTAACAATACAGTGGATTTAATATCAAAGATTGATGATGATCTAGCTAAATCTTATTTAAAAAATAGTAAATTATAAAAAAATTGGCGCGCCCGAGAAGATTCGAACTCCTGACCCCTTGGTTCGAAGCCAAGTACTCTATCCAACTGAGCTACGGGCGCATAAACATAGGT
>MDTF01008848.1_pt1 | contig 18471 bp, 20 predicted proteins | sample 811191 | NCBI WGS metagenome assembly MDTF01 (sample SAMN05326649, study PRJNA326480) | marine metagenome | isolation source: seawater | place: Southern Ocean | collected 2011 | reverse complement strand
TATTTCAAAATTTTACCACAAATCAATAATTGGGATAAAGATAAAAACCGGATAAAGGATGGTGTAAAAGTATTAGATGGATTGACTTATTCTAGTGATAAAAATTTAGAGTGGATGACCAAAGCTGATCTTCAAGCATGGTTGGACGTAAATAAGAATTATATAGGAAAAATTTAAAACATAATTTTTTTAATCAATTAATTTTTATTAAAAAACGACCACTTTTTTTTTTATTAAATTTCATTAATGTTTTTTTTAACAAGTTAAACTTTATCTCTCTATAAATTATTTTTGGAAATTTGTTTATTTTATTAAACAGAGAAATTTTATTCCATACATTTATTCTATGATATTGATTTATACTTTCAGTATGTATTCCAATTAATTTTATACCTCTCAATATAAATGCAGTTAAATTTATATTAGCCAGTTCATTGGATTTGCTAAACCCAACAATGTAACAGCTCCCGTCATTAACTAGTCTTTTTAAAATAAAAACTAAATTTTGACCTCCGACTGAATCTATACATGCTGAAAACATCTGTCTTTGCATAGACAGCCCATCTTTATTTTCTAAGCTCTTGTTTAATATTACTTTATTTGCACCGATAGATTTTAAAAAATACTTATTTTTAAGTGTTCTTGTACTTGCAGTTACATTAAAACCTAATTTGCTTAAAATTAGAATAGAAAAAGATCCAACACCACCCGATCCACCTGTTACAAGTATAGGCAACTTCTTATTAATCTTAGATTTCAAAATTTTCTGGATAATATGCATGGCTGTAAATCCGGCAGTGCCATAAATCATTACATTTTTCTCATTAAGACCTTTAGGAATTTTGTTAACCCATTTTGAGTCAATTTTTATATATTCTGAAAAACCTCCATTAATTTTGGAACCAGCTGGAGTTGCTATTATAACAACTTTATCACCAACATTAATCTTTTTATCTTTAGAATGAACAACTGTGCCCGCACAATCAATACCAGGTATTAAAGGGTATCTTCTAGCATCCCAATATTTACCAAAACATACTAAAAAATCTTTATAATTTAGTGAACTATATTTAATTTTTATAACAATTTCATTATTGTTAATTTCATCAATAATGTGTGTTCTTATTTCATGTTGATAAATATTATTTTTTTTTATGGTAAAAAAAGATTTAAATTTTTTATTTAACATTTAATTTTTTATTCTTAATACTAATAAAAGTAAATTCACCTCTTGATACTACTTTGTTGTTAATCTTTATAACAGAATTTGCTTTAATAAGTTTATCATTTATCTTTAAAATATTTGAAATTATTTTAAGTGTTTGCGCACCACTTACTTCAGAAAAAAAAATACACTTAGAGTTAAATATTAAAATATCAGATAGCTTGTACTTTTTATCTTGATACAACAAACTAACTATTGATTGTTGCATTGCCTCTGATTGTAAGATTCCTGGCATTACAGGCCTGTTTGTTAAATGAATTTTATAGAACCATTCATTTTTTGATAATTTTTTTTTGCATAAATTTTTTTTCCTATTTTATAAGATGTGATTTCATCAAGCATTAATAAGTTGCCAGAAATTTTTATTAAATCTTTTATTTTATTTTTTTTTATTGAAATCATATTGAGGTTATTTTCCTAGATAAGTTATTTATTATATCATAGCCATCCCAAATATTAGAAATTTCAAAAGCCATACCCATTTTTACGATTCTATCAACACCTTTAAAATTTTCGTTAATAATAATTTTTCTTATAGCATCGCTACTAAACCCAAATTGAGTAATAGTTTGACATTTTTCAGATATATATTTTTTTAAATCTTTAGTGTTTCTTATGCTAATCTCAACAAATGTCCCATATCCAGCTTGAAAATTTTCTATTTGAATATTTTTTTTATTTTTTAGTAAATTTACCCGAACAGTTTGAAAGTTTGAACTATTAATCTTATAATGATTAGGGCTTGATAAAATATCTTTATGTATTTGATAAATTTTTTTATTTGTTTTCGCCAAATCAAAATTATTTTTTTTATTTAGATTTTCATTTACTTCTTTCCAAAAGTTTTCTTGATCTTTTTTTAAATTTTTGCCAACCCAAAATACAGCTTTTGGAGATGAGCAACCTTGCTGATCCATTGTAAAGCAGTCTTTAATAAAATTATTTATCACCCTTTTTCTCTTTGAATTATCTAATTTTGAGAAAGTTTTACTATTGATTAAAGATACTGAGAATCTGTTTGAAAAAGTTAAATCTACACATCTTGGTTTTGTTTCAAAAGATTTAAATTTTTTAATGGTCTCATCTCCTCCCCATATCATTCTAGCATCACTTTTTATTGATAATGTTTTAGAAACTTTATCTGATCTATTATAGCTAATAAGCAAAATTTTTTTCTTTAAAGGCTTAAATCTTTTTTTATTAGTGATTTTATTAATGACATCACATAATAACTTAACTTGTTCAAATTCTACAGACGGCAATCTGACTATATTACAATTTCCAGATAAAAGACCAAAAGCTAGAGAAAAAGCAAAATTTAGTGGTATGTTTGAAGGGCAAATGTGAAAAACTAAACCTCTACCAGTTTGTTCTTGTTGATATCCTTTTTTAATATTTATTAAATTTTTTTTTCTACACCAAAAACCAAAAGCTACTAAGTCTGGAAATATTTTAAATCTTTTTTTAGACAAAATTATTTTAGAGATTGCATCAAAAAAATCTAATATTTCATTTTTAAATATAATAAATGGCTTACTAGATGAATCAATATCCTCAATTATCTTATTTAAATTACCTTCATCAATATACATCACTACAACCTCTCACTTCTGTTTTTGGTATTCTACCCAATATTTCAAAAAATTTACCTTTCCTTCCACATTTACATCCATCATTATTTATTATTCTACCCATATCTTCTGTAAGAATGTTGTGACCTGGGTAACTTATTGGTAAAAGCGAGCTGACTTGAATAATACCTATCTCATTTAGATCACATATATTAAGGTTTTTATCTCTTATATTAATGTCTGAAAAAATTGATGGATGGTAATAACCTTTTTCGCACTCTATAAAAATAGAACCAGTTTGCTCTATCATACCATAATAATTATAGATTTTATTAATACCAATGAAATTATTTATATGTTTATTGTATTCTTGTTTAGTAACAGAAATATTTTCTAGTTTTTTCCACCCCCCTCCATGAAACAAAAAACCATTATTCTTTGATATTTTATAATTCTTTTTAATTAATTCTTTTATAAAAAATTCCCAAATAATACTAGTGAAGCCAAATATCATAAAATCTTTTTCAAATCTTAATTTTTTAATTATATTTTTTTTAATATTATTATTTTCATCTAACAGAAACTCATATGAATTAGCAAGATGTCTAAATCCATTTATAGCAGCACCTCTTGCTGAAAATTCATTATTATTTAATGTTTGTTGATTATCCACTATATATAATTTATTTAACTTCTTTTTATTTATTATATTTTGAATTATTTTTGTAAGACATTTTGATTGCAATAATGATGTTTTTCTATCAATATTAATTTTTGAAAGCAAAACACCACTTGTTCCAGAGGACTTATATATTTTTGTTTTAATTGTTTTAGGAATTGATTTAAGATTATTTTCTTTAAACATTTTTACATGTAAAAAAGGCAGATCACTTGTATGAATTTTTTTCTTCTTAAAAAAAGTATTAGCAAGTGTTTTAAACTCAACAGAATTTTTATAATGATAATTATTTAGTATTAATAAATTCTTAAAAAAAAATTTTTCTTTTTCAACTGAATTTAACTTATAAAGCTCTTTATTAAAGATTTTATTATAATTTAGCATAAAAATTATTTAAAATTTTATAGTTGATTTTTTTAGAACTCGTTCTGGGAAAGTTATTGATATATAAAAAATTTAATGCACTTAAATTTTGATTTAAAATAGAATGCAATTCTTTTTGAATTTTTTTTAAATTTTTTCTATTATTATAAAAAATATTTACAGTGTTTAATTTTCCAACACATACTATATCTAATTTTTTTAATTTCATTTTTGACTCAATCTCATCTAAATCAATCCTATTACCATATATTTTTGCAAACCTTTTTGATCTACCTGTAATATAATAAAATCTTTCTTTATCAAAATACCCAATGTCCCCTGTATCAAGTTTATTTTGTTTACTAGAGCCCTTTATTAGATCTAAATAGTTTTTTGAATATCCCATCATGACATTTTTTCCTGAAAAAAAAATATTACCTTTTATATAGGGTTCAGTTATAATTTTATTACTGTTCTGCAACCACATTTTTGTATTAGGAATTGCTTTTCCAATGCTTCCATTTTTTTTTATTGAAAATTTTGGGTCTAAGTAAGCAATTCTAGGTGAAGCTTCTGTTTGTCCATACATTGAAAAAAATTTTATTTTTTTTTTGATAGCTAATTTTGCCAATTTTAATGATAATTTTTCACTTAGCTTTCCTCCAGCTTGGGTAATGTATCTTAAATTTTTTGAAAAAATTCTTTTAAGCCCAATCTTATTCATCATTTCATAGATGTATGGCACACCGTTAAATGAAGTTATCTTAAAATCTTTAAAAATTTCCCAAAATTCTTTTTGAATTATAGATTTTTTGGATACTATTATGGTGCCTCCCTGTTGAAAGTGAGTATTTAAGATACTTAGCATATAACTGTAAAAATATGGCATATTTGTAATAGCCCTATCATCTTTTGAAATTTTTAAATATTTTATTATTGAAATTGTGTTTTCATAAATATTTTCTCTAGAAATTTTTACATACTTGTTGGTTCCCAAAGACCCCGACGTTGGCAATAATATTTGTAACTTTTTATTAAGCTGGAAATTTTTAAAATTAGTTTTATAAAAATAAAAATCTCCATAAGTATTAAAGATTTTTTTATATTTATTTTTTTTTATTAAATCAGGTAAATTTTTTTTATTACATGTTATATAACTTGGCTTGTATTTTGTGATAATCTTTTTTATTTCATTTGCATTAACGCTAGAATCAACAAAAATTATAATATAGTTATTTATTATTGAGTATATGTAGCTCAATATTGATCCAATAGTATTCTCTGCAACAATAAGAATTAAATCTCTCCTTTTTAATTTATTTTTTAAATTTTTAGCTTCAGTTATTATATCTTTATACTTTATTATATTTCTATTTGTGTCAATTAAAGCTGTAGAGTTATTAAATTTATTAAAATTTTTAAATAATAACATTCAATAATTTATAAAAATTTTAAGATTTGATTCTTAATTTTTTTTTCATTTAAATTATGAAAATCTAAAAGAAACTCATAATTACCTGTAGGTCCAAATTTTGCTGGAAGTGATATCGATTTAACTTTTTTTTGTAAGTTGTGAGTCATTATTAATTCAGATATTATTGAGTATAATCCGCCTACAATTGAATGTTCTTCGACTGTAATAATTTTTTTAAATTGTTTAATTTCATTCAATAATTTTGAATTTATTGGCCTCAGAGAATGAATATTTAACAGTTTGATTCTCATATTTTTTTTATTTAATTTTTCCACAGCATTTAATACTCGTGCGGTTACGGAGCCTGTTGATAAAATCAATAGCTTATTACCTTCTGTTAAAGTTACTGGTTCACCAATTTTATAGTTATAATTTTTTTTATGCACATGTGGACTTCCAGGTATTCCAGTTAATCTTATGTAAGATGGTCCCCTTGAATTAAAACTATAGTCATATAAAATTTTTTTTAATTCACCAGGATCGCTAGGGCTTGAGATTGAAATATTTGGTATTGATCTCATAATTGAAATATCTTCTAAACCAAAATGACTATTCCCTAAAAATCCCATAGAAACACCACTCCCCAAAGCAACTAGATTAACAGGATGTCTCATATAGCCCAGATTCATCCTAACATGCTCACTTGCCCTCATTGATAAAAATGGAGCGAAAGAAGTAACAAAAACTTTATATCCTTCTCTTGATAAGCCTGAAGCTACACCAATTAAATTTTGTTCACTAATTCCTACTGAGAGATATTTTTTTGGGAACATAGATTTAAACCTATCCAAACCAGATGACCTCCCCAAGTCTGCAGATAGAACAATTAATTTTTCATTTTTTTTTGCAATATCTATCATAAATTGACCAAACATTGCTCTTGGACCCATTCTTGACCATTCTTTATTTTGCGTTTGATTAATATTAATTTTCATTAAGACTTTTAATTGAATCCTTATATAAGTTTTTTGTTAATCTTCCATGATGCCAGTCGTTATTATTTTCCATAAATTTTATACCTTTACCTTTTGTAGTTTTACAAATTATTGCATTGGGTTTATTTTTTTTTTTAATTTTGGAAGCTTTAATAATAGACTCTAAATCATGACCATTGCATACAACCGTATTCCATCCAAAACCTTTCCATTTATAAGATAAATTTTGATAATTCATTTTCTCATTTATCTTTCCATCATTTTGAAATCCATTTACATCAATTAACACAGTCAAATTATCTAATTTCATTTCTGTAGCAGTTATGGCTGCCTCCCAAACAGAACCCTCGTAGCACTCCCCATCTCCTTGTAATACATATATGGAATTTCTTGTACCCTTAAGCTTATTGGCTATTGCTAGACCTACTCCATAAGATAATCCTTGTCCCAAACTTCCATTTGAGGTTTCTATACCTAATTCAGGTCTCATAATGGGATGAGCAATTATATCTGTCCCATCTTTCTGAAAATCATTCAATATTTTTTGAGTTATAAATCTTTTTACTTTTAAAATACTCAATAACCCTAAGAAACCATGCCCTTTGCTGAGAATAAATCTATCCTTTGGGTTCTTTATATCTATATTCATTATCTTGAAATAAAGAGCAGCAAGAATTTCCACGATTGAAAGTGCACCACCTATATGAGTAGGTTGTTGACATTCTAGACTTGTCTTTAAAATAATTTTTCTCATTTTTTGACAGTATGAATTAAGCTCAGTGATACTCATTATATTTCCATACCACCATCAATTCTTAAAATTTGACCATTTATTGATTTAGATTTTGGAGATAATAAAAAAACTACTAGCTCCACTACATCTTTCATTTTAATTTTTTTTTTTTGAAAACTGCTATCAATTAAATCTTTTTTTGATTTTTCATCCATTAAATTTCCCATTTTGTTGTCTAAAACAGAGGGAGCAATGGCGTTTACTCTAATTTTATAATTATTTAATTCGTTAGCTAAAATTTTTGTAGCATAATTTAATGCTGTTTTACTTCCTCCATAAGAAATATTTCCCCTCCTAGAAGTAAAGCCGCTTACTGACGAGATATTAATTATTGATGGATTTTTAGATTTTTTTAAAAGTTTTAATAAACTTTGAATAATAAGAAGTTGTGAAAAAAAATTTACTTCAAAGATTTCTCTTATTTTCTTGATTTTTGTCATTTCAAAAATGCTACCATGAGGAATTCCAGCATTTATTATTAAAGAGTCTATTTTGCTATATTTTTTCAATATTTTTTTCATAGAATTCTGAATTTTTTTTTCTTCCAAAAGATCAAATATTTGAATTGATAAAATGTTTTTTTTATATTGATTTTTAAATTTTTCAAATTTCGCGTTAGTTTTTCTAATTTGACAAATTAATTTATAATTTTGTTGTATAAGTTTTTTTGCAATCTCAATTCCTAAGTCTCCAGCACAACCAGTTATAAAAGCAATTTTATTATTTGACATGAGTTAAAAATTTATATTCTTATATATACTTTTTTGTTTTCTAAATATAGGTTTTTGAACAATTGTAGCATTTATTTTTTTATAAAACTTATAATTCAGTTGCTTAATTCTTTTTTTTACTTTTATAGAAGAAAAATATGTACTTAATATTATTTCATCAAACTTTATTTCATCAAAAAAATCATTATTATTTTTTTTTAAAATGAATATCAAACTTTTATATTCAGAATTGAAGAACTTTGAGTTTTTTACAATTTCTGAAAATCTAGGCATTTTAAATGTCTTATCATCACCAATAAGATCATCTAAATGTTCTAAAAGTTGTTTTTTATTTTTGATATTTTTCATTAAGATTTTTTATCAAATTATCAGTTATATATAAAGCCAATGCTTGACTTGTAGAAACTGGATTCACAGCTGCGCTAGTCGGAAATATACTGCTATCCACAATTAATAAATTTTTTATATCATGTGTTTGTCCAAATTTATTAACAACAGACGAATTTTTTTTACTTCCCATTTTTGTTGTTCCCATTAAGTGCCAACCAGTATGTTTTATTGGGGCAAAAGATATGATGTTTTTTGCTCCAGCTTTTTTTAAAACTTTAATTGCTTTATTAAGACCATGTTTCAAAATTTTTTTTGTATTATTTTGAATTTTATAATTCACTTTTATACCTGATTGGCCCCAGGCATCTTTTTTTTTATGATTTAGCTCTACTGAATTAATTTTAGAAGGCAGATCCTCACTAATCACTGCAATTGGAATGGTATGATTGTAACTTGAAAAAAAAGTTTTAAAAAAATTTTTTCCATATTTTAAAATTCTTAATTTTTTTAAATATGAAGCTGTTTCTGAAGGACCATTGCCTCGAAGTACTTGAAGGGTACAACCTCTTTTGAAGTTATTTATTTTCTTAGTTTCATAAAATTGGTGACTATATACGCAACACCCCTCAGGACCAAAATCTGAGTTCATAAATTTATCAAAATTACCCTCAGCAAATCCAAGTGGGTGTAGCATTAAATTTTTACCAACTAGTCCCGAACTATTTGCTAACCCTTTTTTAAAATATTTATTTTTTGATGATAATAAAAGTCTTGGAGTTCCGATTCCATTGCAGGCCAATATTACAAAACGCGAATTAATTTTTTTTAAATTTTTATTTTTATCTATGTAAACTACACCTTTGGCAGTAGTTTTATTTGAAATAATCTTGATTACTCTACAATTTTCTTTAATAATTACATTTTTTTTTATCAATGGTAAATATGTATGATTAACAGTATTTACTGCATAATTATTTTTTACATTAATAGCACTATAAGAGGGCCAACAGTGCCATTTCATTTTTTTAAAAGCATTCAATATGTGCTCTCCAAGAATTCCAAGTTCAATATGTTTTTTTAATTTTTTAATTTTTGGATATGCAGGATCACCAGATAAACCATGAACACCCATAATTTTATCATTTAAATCATAATATTTTTCTAAATCTTTATAAGTAAGCGGCCAATTACATGCAACTTTATCTAAAGTTTTTACTCTAAAGTCAGAAGGGTGGAATCTTGGAAAATGACCTGAGTAAAGTACAGTTGCACCACCAACACCATTAAAGTTTGCTATATCAATATCTGAATTAGAGCAATCGATAGGGTAATCGTATAAATTATTTCTTATATTGGGATTTAAATTAAATTCTTTAGTTTTTTTTAATTCCCAGTTTGTACTTTTTTTATGATACTGATTTTTATTATATTTTTTTCCTTGCTCTAAAACTATAATATTTAAATTTGATAAAGAAAGGCGCCAAGCAGCTGCCAATCCCGTAGCTCCTGCTCCAACTATAATTACATCAAAGTCTTTTTTTGACATTTCTTTTTCTAGGTATGAAATTTTCCAAAATCTCAGGAATGGTAATTTTCATATTAGCTTCACAAGCTAATTCTTTGTCAACAAAACCTTGAGCAAAACCATCGCATATACCTCTTTTCCATGACAACACTTTAGTTTTTAAAATTAATTGTTCCCCTGGTTTTATTTCTCTCTTAAATCTTACCGTATGCTCTAGAGCATGTGTAACCTTCCCTTTGAGTCCTGGAAGAGTGGTGATTGCAATAGTTAACATTTGGGCCATTGCCTCCAGCTGTAAAGCTCCAGGTACATTAGGGTTATCTTTAAAGTGAATTGGAAAAAACCATTCATTATTTGTGAAGTTTTTATAACCATCCGCATATATTCCGGGGCTAAATTTTGTAACATGATCAACCATTAAAAAAGGATATCTATTTGGTTGATATTCTAAAAGTTCAAAACTGTTTAATGATTTTTTCAATTAAATTTTTATTTTATATTTTTTCAGCATCTTAATGCCAACTTTGTAAGAGCTAAAATCTATTATATCATCCATTTCCATAGAAATTTTAAAACTATCTTCTAATTTTGCGATCATATTCATGTGCCCTACAGAATCCCATTTAGGTACAGAGTTATATTTAACATCTTTTTTAAGTTTTGATTTATCTAAACCAAAACATTTTATAAATATTTTCTCGTATTTGTCTTTATTTGTCATTTAATTTATATTTGAAAGTAAAATTACGTATGATTTATATTACAATAAAAAAAAAATAAAGTTAATAATAAAGCTTAAACTTATGACTTACTTATGAAAAAAATAGTAATTATTTGCGATTTTAACAAAAGCTCTGGATTTGGACATATTACTAGAATGAGTTCATTGTCTAAATCATTTAACTTAAGTTCTGAAGAGGTTACTTTTTTATTTGAGCTACGACATAAAAAATTTATTCAAAATCATGTGAAGGATTTAAAATGCAAATATGTATCTTTTAGTTTGAGAAAAACTTCAAAAAAAATTGAAGAATATTTGAGTAAAAATTTAGTAGATATAGTTGTTTTTGATTCTTATCTTATAGACATTAAGCTCGAAAAAAAACTTTATAAAAACTTTTTTGTTGTGAGTATTGATGACAAGGGATTAAAACATAATTCACATATTGTTTTTAATTCTAGAGAAGACTTGTTATCTCATAAATTTTGTAAAGCTGGACACTTATGGTTTACTGGAAAAAATTTTCTTCTTATGAATGAAACTAAAAAAAAATATAAAAATAAAAATTTAATTAAAAAGATACTTATTCATGCCGGTGGTAGTAGTGCATACAAATTAATTAATAATTTTTTTAATAGCTCAATAACATACTTATCAAATAAAGATGTTGTCGTGGATATATTATACAATAATATAAAAAACTATAAAGACTTGATAGCAAAAATTGATTTATTGGTTGGTCAAAATAAAAAATATAGATTATTAAAATTTAATAATAGTTTTTCAAAAAATATTTATAAGTATGATGTTGTGGCTGGTCCAGCTGGAACAACAACTTTTGAAACAATGTCATCAGGTGTTTTAAATTTTTCATTTCCTTTAATAAATGATGGAAGAGACTCAATGTTAACCTGGAACTTACTTGGAAACATAATTCACCTTGATTTTAATGAAAGAAATAACAAAATCATCATTGAGCAAATGTGGAACTATGTTTTTTTAAACTATAAAATGTTAGATAAAAATATAAAAAAAAACTCTAAGTTAATTTTTGATAATTCTAAATATATTTCAAATTTAATAAAAAAATATCAAAAAAATAAATCTCTTTTATTTACAAAATTTAAAGATAGAAAAGATACTTATAAGATTAAAAAAGCAGAATTAAAATTCGCAAGATCTTTTTTAATTTCTAGAAATTCTTTAAGAGTAAGAAGATTATCTAGCAATCCAAACCATATTATAGGTTTTCCAGAACATTTAAATTGGTGGAAAGACAACAAAATAAAAAAATTTATTTTATTAAAGAATAAATCAATTCCTTCAGCCTATCATTGGATTAAATTATTAAATAAAGATGATAAAAAAATAATAATAAGTGGGTGGTTCCTGGATAATAATGAAAATGATTCACTAAGAATGAGCTTTGAAATAATAAAACATCAAAAAAACATTATAAAAAAATACTATAAAGGATATAATTGGCTGATAAATATAAACAAAAAAAACAATCTCTCAATAAGAATGAATGAAAGTATAGGATTTAAAAAAGCTTCACCAGCCTCTTTTGAAAAAGCTATTGAGATATTTAAATTTAATAAAAAAAATTTTAACGTTTATGAAATGAAGTTATGAAAAAAGATTATTTTAGAAAAATCCTAGATAAGAAAAATAAAGAAGTTATCTTAATTTGTGAATTGTCTGGCAACCATAACAATTCTTTTAGTCACTTAAAAAAATTAATACATTGTGCAATTGATCAAAAAGTCGACCTAGTAAAGTTTCAAGTCTACAAACCTGAAACGTTAACATTAAATGCTCAATCTAAACACTTTAAAATAACGCATAAAAATAAATGGTCAAAATATAAGAATTTATACAATCTATTTGAAAAAAGTCACACCCCTTGGGATTGGATAAAAAAATTGACTCAAATTCTTGATAAAAAAAAAATAAATTGGTTTGCGTCTGCTTTTGATGCATCTTCTGTGGATTTTCTTGAAAGTATAAATTGCAAAGCATATAAAATTGCTTCGCCGGAAATTACAGATATTAATTTAATCAACTATATTGCCAGTAAAAATAAACCAATAATTTTATCTACTGGCATGGCTGAAGAAAAAGATTTAAATTTTGCTGTTAGAAATATTAAAAAACAACATTCTAAATTTGCTATTTTGAAATGTACATCCAAATATCCTGCGTCGTACAAAGATCTGAACTTATCATCAATAAAAAAGATTAAAAAAAAACATAGATGTGTAGTTGGTTTTTCTGATCATACTTTAGATAATTTGGCAGCTAATATTTCAGTTGTGTTTGGTGCTACAATTATAGAAAAACATTTTAAGCTTGATAGGGACATGACTTCTATCGATAGCCATTTCTCAGTACCTATTTCTAACTATCAAACTATCAAGAATTCACTTAACAATGTGAATAATTGTATAGGGAATGAAAACCTAGGATTTAAAATTACGCAAGAGCAAAGAAATTCAAGAAGATCTATTTATGTAAGTAAAAATATAAAAAAAAATAATAAATTAACAATTGAAAATATTAAATCTATAAGACCTGGATTGGGTCTTCATCCTAAATTTTTTAATGAAATTTTAGGTAGATCAGTAAAAAAAAATATAGAGTACGGATCCCCATTAAAACTGAAAGATATTAAGAAGTAATGGTCAAGAGGCTTGCTATAATTCCAGCTAGAGGAGGTTCAAAAAGAATCAAGAATAAAAATTTAAAAATTTTTTATGGTAAACCTATGATTGGTTATTCAATTGAAGCATTAAAGGAGTCAAATTTATTTAGTAAAATTCACGTATCATCTGACTCTGATAAAATATTAAATTATTCAAACGAGCTCAAGATTAAAACTGATTTTAAAAGACCCAAATATTTAGCAGATGATAAAACTGGCATAAATCAAGTTTTAAAGTATGTGGTTTCTAAATATTACTCTTTAAATCAAAGTTTTGATGAAGTTTGGTTAATATTTGCTAATAATCCATTTATAACAAAAAAAATTATAATTGATTGTTCAAAAGCTTACAAAAAAATAAGCTATAAAAAGAATAATGGCCTAATGACTGTTACTAAATATAATTATCCAATTAATTGGGCTCAAAAATTATCATCAAATAATCAACTTGTACCTTTAGATAAATTTAACTTAAAAACAAGGTCTCAAGATTTTAATAAAATATTTTGTGAAGCTGGCATGATTAACGTTTATAGTGATAAGATCTTTAATACTAAAATAAAAACCAAATATTTTCCTTTTGAATTACCACTACATTCATCAGTAGATATTGATGATATTGAAGATTTTCAATATGCAAAAATTTTATTTAAAAATAAACAAAAGTAAGGTCAAAAAAAATACTATTTACAAATGAAATTTATCAAAATAATCATATTAATTAAAAAGTTTAATAATATTAAAAATTATATTTTAACAAGTGTGATGCATCTTTTATGATTAACAAAAAAATAAAAGAAATTGAAAAAAATGGATATTGTGTAATTAAAAATTTTTTACCAAAAAAGACAGTTAGTGAGCTTTTAAAAAAAACTAATTATCATCATAATTTAAACAAAAATAAAAAATACAACGGTATACCTTCTAGGGATAGTAGGGATAAAATTTTATATAACTTACAAAATAAAGATTATAAATTTATTAAAATCTTAACTAATAAAAAAATTCTAAAGATAGCAAAATATTTTCTTAACGACACAACTTATAAATTTTTGCCTAGTAAAAAACCAAATTTTATAATTAATTACTTCAATGCAAGATCAAGTGGAAATAAATTAGATTTACATATTGATAGCTGGATACCCTATCCAGGAAATAAAACTCATATGATGCAGTTTGTTTTTTTACTTGAAAAAAGTACGAAAGATAATGGGTGTACTGTAGTAGTAAAAAATAGTCATAGAAGTGGAAAGTTTTGGAATATTAAAACAAAAAAGATCACATCTATTGTCGGTGATCCTGGGGATTTGATTATATGGGATAGTAGGCTTTGGCATGGTACTAATGAAAATAAAAATAACATTTCAAGATGGGCTATAGTTACAACTATAAGCAGTTGGTGGGTTAAACAAGCTATGGATATGCCAAAATCACTACCACAAAAAATATTTAAAAAATGTAGTAATTTAGAAAAACAGCTTCTAGGATTCTGCTCTATTCCACCAATAGACGAAAAAAAAAGAATAAATACAAAATGTGGATATGAAATCTTAAATAATAATTTAAATAAAATAAACCATAAATATAAAAATATATTTTAAAATATACTTTTAAGTGCATCTTGTTAAAGCTAAAAAATTAGTCTTAGAAAGTTATAAAAGAAAGGTTATGTGAATAGGTCACAACTAAAAAATCGACTTATAATTGGATCTGCAAATTTTGTGCAGAAATATGGTATAGATCTAGCTAAAGTAGAACACAATGAGATTAAAAAAATTTTAAATTTAGCAAAAAAAAAAAATATTTTTAAAATTGATACAGCAGAAGCTTATTTAAAAAATACAAATATATTCAAAAACATTAATAAGAAATTCGAATTTTCCACAAAAGTAATACCAGATTACAAATGGATATCCTTAGAATTTTGTCAAAAAAAATTGGAGGAACATTTTAATAGTTTTAATACTAACAAGATTCAAGCATTATTACTTCATGATGAAAAAATTTTATTTACTAAAAATGGATTAAAAATTTTCAAAAATTTAGAAGAATTGAAAAAAAGAAAATATTTTGAAAAGATTGGATTATCCATTTATAATACTAATTGTTTAAATTATGTTACGTCTAATTATAATATTGATGTGGTTCAATGCCCTTACAATATTCTGGACAAAAGAATATTAACTACTGGGTGGTTTGATAAACTAAAGAATCAAGGAATAGAAACTCATATTAGATCTATATTTTTACAGGGATTACTGATTAATAAATCAGTTTATCAAAAGAAATTTTTTAATAAATGGAAGAAAAAAATTTCTGAGTGGTTTAAATGGTTAGATAATAATAATATTTCACCAATTGATTATTGTCTTAGTGATTTGCTGCACTGTAATTTTGATAAAATAATAATTGGTATTAATAATTCTGATAGCTTAAAAGAAATTATAAATTTTAAAAAAATAGATAAAAATAAAATGTTAAATATTGAAATAAATGATTTAAGATTAATAGATCCAAGAAAATGGAAATAAAATGAAAATTAAAAATGGCGTAAATTTATACAAATACGCAAAAACTATTATTCCTGGAGGCACAACCTTATTTTCAAAAAGATCAGAGCTTCATTTACCAAATAAATGGCCTGCTTATTTTTCTAAAGCAAGCAAAATAAATGTTTGGGATTTAAAGGGAGATAAATACTTAGACATGTTCTGTGCTGTTGGGACAAGTGTTCTGGGTTATTCCAATGAAATAGTAAATAAATCAGTTATTAAGAATATTCATAAAGGTAATTTGACAACCTTAAACTGTCCAGAAGAAGTATATTTATCAAAAAAAATAATCAAACATCATCCTTGGGCATCTATGGCTAAGTTTACTAGAGGTGGTGGTGAAGCAAATGCATTAGCAATCAGAATTGCAAGATCTTATACAAAAAAGAAAAATGTCGCATTCTGTGGTTATCATGGGTGGCATGACTGGTATTTATCAGCAAATATAAATTCTAAAAAAAATCTTGACCAACATTTAATGTCAGGATTAAATTATGACGGCATCCCCGAAAATTTAAAAAATACCTCTTTTCCTTTTCCATATAATGATTTTGAATATCTCTCAAAATTAATTAATAAAAAAAAAATTGGGATTATTAAAATGGAGGTAATGCGAAATATAAAGCCCCAAAATAATTTTCTGCAAAAGGTAAGCAACATTTGCAATAAAAAAAAAATAATTTTAATTTTTGATGAATGTACATCGGGGTACAGACAAAATATGGGAGGTATTCATCTTAAATTTAAAGTAAATCCAGATATGGCAATATTTGGAAAATCTTTAGGTAGTGGCTACGCTATTAATGCTATAATAGGCAAAAGAGACATAATGAGAAAAGCTGAGAATACTTTTATTAGTAGTACTTTTTGGGGAGAAAGAATTGGTTATACGGCTGCACTCTCTTCAATTAAGGAATTTAAGAGATTAAATGCTTTTAAAAAAATTGAAATGAATGGAAAAATGATCAAAAATTTTTGGTCTGATTTATCAAAAAAATACAATGTACCAATTAAAGTGATGGGAACAAATGCTATACCATCATTTGAGTTTATCAAAAATCATCCAATTAACAAAACTTTCCTTACTCAAGAAATGTTAAAAAATAAAATTTTAGCAACCAATATGATTTATATTAATATTTTTCATAATAAAACAAATATAAAAAATTATATAAAAGTTTTAGATAAAATTTTTAAAGATATATCAAAAAAAAATATCAAAAAAATTCTTAAATCCAAAGTATGTTTTAAACCTATTAACAGAATAAATTAATTTATGAAACCTATCCCCTATGGTAGACAATTTATAGACAGGAAAGATAAGTTATCAGTATTAAGTGCGCTATCTAATGGCTTAATTACTACCGGTCCGTATGTAAAAAAATTTGAATATGAATTAAAAAAATATCTTAAATGTAAATACAGCTATGTGTGTAGCAGTGGGACAGCTGCAATACATTTGGCAATGTTATCAATTAATTTAAAAAAAGATGATGTAATTTTAATGCCAGCAGTAAATTTCATAGCATCATACAATATGGCAAAAACCATGCAGCTAAAGGTTTATTTAGTAGATGTAGATGAGTATACTGGTCAAATCACTCCTAATAAAATTTTAGAATGTATTAAAGAAAATAAACTTAAAAAAATAAAAGCTTTAATAGTTATGTATCATGGAGGCTTTCCAGAGAGCCCAAAAGATTTTTATGATTTAAAAAAAAAATATAAATTTTTTATTATTGAGGACGCTTGCCATGCACTAGGATCCGAATATAACTTTAAAAACAAGTCTTTTAGAGTTGGTTCTTGCATGCATGCAGACATTTCCACTTTTTCTTTGCATCCATTAAAGACCATAACATCTGGAGAGGGAGGCATTGTAACAACTAATAAGATTAAAATTGCTAAAAATATTAAACTATTTAGAAGTCATGGAATATCACGTAATAAAAAAGAATATTGGAAGTATGATGTTTTAAAACATGGTTTTAATTATAGGTTATCTGATATTAACTGTGCATTAGGATTATCACAATTAAATAAAATCAGTTCATTTTTGAAAAAAAGAAAAAAAATTTATAAAAGGTATATTCATGAACTAAAAAATTTTAATCCAGATTTAATAATACCCAAATACTCTAAAACTATTAAACCCTCTTTTCATTTGTTTTTAATAAATATTATGTTCAGCAAAATAAAAAAAAGCAAAGATCATTTTATGAAATATCTTATAAAAAAAAATATTTTAGCTCAACAACATTATATTCCAATATATAAATTTAGAGTTTATAAAGAAACCTCAAATCATTTTCCTGGATCAGAAAAATATTTTAAAAACTCTGTAAGTATTCCGATATTTACAAATTTAAATAACAATGATCAAGCTAAAATAATAAAAGTTATAAAAAATTATTTTAAATGACAATAGAAAAAAAATTATTTAAAATAATTTATAATTATTTTCCAGATACTGATATTGACATTAATAAATGGAAAGATATTCTTAAAACTTCTAACTCTAATTCATCAACTTTTCACTTATTAAATACAATCAAATATTACGTTTCTTATTTTTCAGATAATGATTCAATAAATTTATCAATGATTTTATATTATGATAAACAGGCAGTAGGTATTATGCCTCTCATGGCACATAAAAACAAAAATAAAGAATGGGTTTTGAGTGGTAATGGCGTAGAAATAATAGAACCAATTTTTAAAAAAAATTTAGCTGACAAAGTAAGAAAAAAAATTGAAACAAAAATATTAAATTTAATTTTTGATTTATCAAAGGAACTTAAAATTAATAAGTGTCAGTTTATCAATATAGAATTTTTTAAATTTTCAAAATGGTATACAAGACTCCTT
>MDTF01008509.1_pt1 | contig 18478 bp, 14 predicted proteins | sample 811191 | NCBI WGS metagenome assembly MDTF01 (sample SAMN05326649, study PRJNA326480) | marine metagenome | isolation source: seawater | place: Southern Ocean | collected 2011 | reverse complement strand
TGTCGTACTCGCCAATTCGTTGAATATAAGCATTGGATAGATCAATTTTCCCAGCGGCGGTGATTTCAACTAACGGCGCTGGATAATCCATCACGCTTTCCCGGCCGTAAGAACTGCTCAAGTAGTTGTGCGGATAGCCCAGCGTATGACCTACCTCGTGTGCAGAAAGTTGGCGCACTCTATCCAGTGACATATTCACTGAATCAGAATTGTTGTCTGCCACCGCTTCGAGATATTCGAAACCCGGCACAAGACCTTGGCCGTGCAAGTAATCTTGCCGCAGGCGCAAACTGCCAAGGTTCACGTTACCCTTAATAATTTCACCTGTTCGCGGGTCCATCACCGAGCCACCGTATGAGTATCCTCGAGTTCGCCGATGAGTCCAGTGAATCATATTGTAGCGAACATCTTGACCATCGACTCCAGGCGGCAGCTCCATAACTTGGAAGGCGTTGATAAAACCGGCCGCCTCGTAGGCCTGATTCCACCAGCTTGCACCTTCTATAAGTGCGGTTTTAATTGGCTCCGGCGTGCCCGAATCAACATAATAGATAATCGGCTCTACTGCCTCAGAGCGTGCTGCGCTGGGGTCTTTTTTTTCTAGCCTGTGTTTAGCCACCAAGCGAACCTGCAAGTCTTCGCCAATCGGGGTGCTATAATCTTGAATAGTTGGTCCACTAGTCCCTATTCTAGGGTCCGCTAGTCGCGGCCCAAAATTATCATCAGGTAATTTTACGATCGAATGATGCTGACGCAATGTGATTGCGCCGCCGGTGGCGGCAACGCTCCTAACCAGACCACCAGGATTGTTACTGGTAAACGTCAGCATGGTTTCAATTTCAACGTTTTCTGGAAAGGTCTTAGTGTTGTTTAGGTAAAATGCACTTCGACTCATATCCAGTGAGTAAGTGCCTTGTCCTCTATCGGCGATGGCGCCGGTGACGTTGCGGGCATCGCGCAAAAAGAAATCTGACGCATCAACAAGGATACTACTTCCGCTCGTCGCAACAATATCAAAGCCCCAATGCACAGACGGCGCAAAGGCGTCTTCCACAGCCTGTCGCTCTAAAATATTATCGCTTGAAGCCCGATACTTATAATTTGGCTGAACCAATAGCACCCTAGGCCCCACCCGCTTGGCCGACAATATAAAAGTGCCGCGTAATTGCCCTCGGTCGATGCCAACAGGATTGGAGCCAAGTCCAGAACCCATAGAAATCTGATAAAGGAACTCGGTGTCAAGCTTATCTATTTCCCAATACATTTTACCACTTGAATCATCCCAATAGAGATTGAAATAGCCCTCCATCTTGCTAGCCCCGGCAACTGTATCTGCTATTAAAGGCAGCTCCTGTGCCTGGATAAGCGTTGGACATAGAAAAATTGCGAAAACACAGGACGAACGCAAAACTGCTGCACCAAATGAAGTTAACGTCATTATTGGAAAATTGGGGAAAGCCATTTCAATTACCTCAGCCTTTTTATAGGCTATCTTTGAAAAGATTGAATACAATATTTAGGGTTAGGAAGCCAAGAAGACTACCACTGTCGCTGACCTATTTGTACACGAAAAAACCCTCGGGAATTTATTTCCTCAGGATACTACCGCCAGTAAGTCGCCGCCCCTTTTTGGCCTAAGAGCACCATATTATGCCACTGCTATAGTGCCCTAAGTCTCTATTCTTTAAGGGCAGACCAAAGAATCACTCCATCCCTATTTTGCCAAGTATTGCCAATGCTTTTGATTGCGAGAAAATCTCGAAAGAGAATTAGATACTTTTCCACACGTTCTAAAAGTGATGATCTGTACGGCCAACGATTAATCCTATCAAAGCGGAACATTTCTTCCAAAAAACAGAGAGATTCTGAAATTTATGAGATACACTCAAAAAATAAGCTGAAAAATGTTATCGATAGCCTATCAGCACGCCTACCCTCTGAGGAGAATAAGAATGGGCAGCTTCACCTCTACCAGCACGCGCTTTAATACGACCAATTCCTTCTTACTAGGCCTAGCAATCTGCTTCGCCACCCCTTTGTCCGTCGCGCAAATCACTCCTGAAGAAATTATAGTTGAAACTCTATCGGAAATTGGGGAAAACTGGTTTATTTCAAAAACAAGAAACGGAGGCTACATTTTTGATGCCAGCACCGGAGAAATGCAGGGATTGCTGTCTTTGTCTCGCAATACGCCAGCGGTAACAAAATGGGGTCCACGCAGAGAGTTTTATGCGGCTGAATCCTATGTGGCCCGAGGAGTGCATGGTGAGCGCACAGACCTTGTGTCAGTGTATGACTATGAGAATTTGAGCCCAGTTGCTGAAATCATTATTCCAAATCATATGGCCCGGCTATCTGTCAGAAACCATCTTGGCTTAATGAACAATGGACGTCTATTGGCACTTTTAAACATGAACCCCGGCCACTCCGTTTCCATAGTTGATGTTCAAGACAGACTATTTATTTACGAAATCTCTACTCCTGGCTGCGCTGTAATTATGCCGGTGGCCGACATGGATTTCTTACAGGTCTGTGGCGATGGCACCTTGCAACTAATTCAATTGGACATAAGTGGGTTTGAACAGAACCGAGTGCGCAGCGATATTTTCTTTGATGTTATCGATGATGCCGTGTTCGACCGAACAGCACGATCTGCCGAAGGGTGGCTGCTAATCACTCATGCAGGACGTATTTTTTCTGTCGGCACCGATGACGATGAAATTCAGATCAGCGAGCCTTGGAGCATCGTCCCCGAGGGCGAAGAAAACTGGCGACCAGGCGGCTTAGAGTTTTTTAGTGCTCACCAAGAAACCGGTTTGCTTTACATTGCCATGCATGAAGGCGAAGTTGATACACACCACGAGCCAGGCACAGAAATATGGGTAGTCGACAGCAAAACCAAACGCCGACTTCAGCGTATCAAAGTAGAGGTTCCTATAGACAGCTTAATGGTTACTCAAGAAGCAAAGCCTAAGCTCATCGTTGGCGATCACGAGGGGGGCACTCACATATACAATGCACTTACCTTTGCTTTTGAGCGCACTATCGTTACTCCGAGCGCAAGCATGTTTGAGGATTTCTAGAGGTGATCGATCCGCTATTTATCCGAGTGATTGCAATGAGCTTTGCGCTCATTTTTGCACTAGCGGCAGTGCATAAAATGGATGACAGGAACACGTTTCTGTCTATTTTGAAGGCCTATAAAATCTTACCTTCCTTTATGCTCAGAGCCAGCGCCCTCAGCATACCGATGCTAGAATTGATGCTCGCCCTAGGCTGGCTTCAAGCAGGCCTATTGGGCTCAAACTATCCGCTGATCGCTCTAGCGAGTGCTGGCCTCCTTCTAGTTTATGGCTTGGCTATTGCCATTAATCTCTTGCGTGGCAGGACCGATATCGACTGCGGATGCAACCTTGCTTCTGCTAGAAAATCTGCCCCGGCCGGTAAAGGTAATGAGTCTCAGCATACCATTTCCACTAACTTAGTTTGGCGAAACGTTTGCCTAGCTTTATTGACGTTGGCTGCACTGACTCCGATTACAGCTCGGCAGCTCGGCGCAATCGACTACATAGGTTTGGCAGGCGCGCTACTCGTGCTTGTTCTGCTCTATGCGTCCCTAACTCAACTAATGGCCACCAACCAAATCATAAGATCTTGGCGCGGCCATCTAGGCAGGCTTGCCAATGATTGAAGCACTAATTATCTCTAATATCATTTTGTGGATCGCGTTAATCGCACTGGCATTAATGGTATTTGCATTAACACGCCAGGTGGGAATATTACACGAGCGGATAGCACCAGCGGGCGCTCTTATGCCAACTTCAGGTCCCAAGGTTGGAGAATTAACGCAAGCTCTAGAACTTACAGCACTTAACGGCGATGGAGTAACTATAGGCGGGGTCAACAAGAGTGGTTTGGCCACCTTTATACTTTACGTGTCTCCTACATGCCCGGTCTGCAAAGCTTTGGTGCCTACGGCACAAATGCTAGTGCAGTCGGAAGCAAATAGAATGCGGCTAGTACTGGCGAGCGACGGCGATGAAGTCAGCAGCCATCAACGCTATAGCCAAGACATGAATCTGAACGATACGCCTTATCTTCTTTCTGAAGAGCTGGGCAGAACCTTCGAAGTGAGCAAGTTGCCTTTTGCTGTATTAATCGCGGCCGACGGAACGTTGCGAGGCAAAGGTTTAGTCAATACCCGAGAACACATGGAAAGCCTGATTGAATCGATGGATTCCGGCATAACTTCGGTGCAGGAATACATAGGCAACCAAGAAAGTGCAGCAGTTAACGTAGACGAAACACCTAAGGCGATGGAAACCACATCATGAATATCGATAAAATTCTGGATCGCAGTTATTACTGGATTGACGAAAATGCAAAACGAACTAGTCTAGCCTTCGCGCGAAAACTATCGCGGCGTCACTTTCTCTCCCGCCTTGGAATGATGCTAGCGGGTGCGGCAGCGTTTCCATTGCTGCCAGTGGCGCGTTCGTTTGCCCAAAGCTCTGTTCAAGAAGTTGGGGACCCGCAAAGCTGCGAATACTGGCGCTACTGCGCCATGAGCGGCACGTTGTGTAGCTGCTGCGGAGGCACATACACTTCGTGTCCTCCTGGTAGCGAACCATCTCCAATCACTTGGGTAGGCACTTGTAGAAACCCTGTGGATGGCCGCGATTACCTCATGTCTTATAATGATTGCTGCGGTAAAGCCGTTTGCGCTCGATGCAGCTGTCACAATACTGAAGGCGATAAGCCGGTTTATTTTAACAGCAACAGCAACACCGTTTTGTGGTGTTTCGGTACCGAAAATACTAGCTATCATTGCACTGTCTCCTTGGTGCTTGGAACAACAGACGAATCGAACTAGTGAACCGAGCAAACTTCATACTGACCGGCATCATCGTTACGCTTCTAGCTTTCTCGCCAGTGTCGCTGCAGGCTGCCAGTGCACGCATTAACTATCTTCTTTATTGCACAGGCTGTCATGGAGTCTCCGGTGAAGGCAGCCCGCCTAATGTGCCCACATTAGTCGGTGAGCTTGGCGAAATGATAAAGGTACCGGAAATGCGCGATTACCTTGTGCAAATTCCAGGCGCTGCATCCGCTCCTATAGATGACGTGGAACTCACCGCCGTGATCAATTGGATTTTGCATAAATTCAATGCAGACACTCTCCCTGTAGGCTTCGAAGACATGACGGCGAGTGAAGTAAGTAAAGCTCGAAAAGACGTTCTCGCTGATCCTTTAAAGTATCGAATAACTCATTGGAAAAACTATCCCGAATGATTTTCGGGCACAGCGTCGGCAACCTTCAACGCGCGGCTTAATTGAAATTCAATATCTCCATCTCCACAAGATCCAAACCTGCTATGAGATTCATTAAGAGCAATTGGATGCGACTTTAATCATGCCTACGGTTAAAAAATCAGTCTAACATCGCCCACCCAGAACTATCGCTAAACCCTCATTTTGAGATTTACTTTCGTCATTCAAGCGATCACCGCTCCATCAAGACTGGTAGCATTTTGATTCTGATTCCGTTATAAAAAGGTTTCCGCACTAATCGAACATAAAAATAAAATGTAATGGGGATAGAAAATACTCACTATGAAATTACTTCTCGAACAAAACTGTTTGGCCTTCAAAACATTCTTAGCAATACCTCTAAGCTTTTTTTACTGCCTAGGCAATGCAGCAGAACCTAACTGGGTCGATCTAGCTGTTCATAACTTTGGCGCGCCCATTAACACCATGTGGGCCGAAGGTGAATTAAGCTTTGCCGATGACGGAACAATGGTCTATTGCAGCGCCAGACAGGACATGGCAGTTGCACCTGGGGATCCGAAGGATTTGTACATCGCCACCTTTAATTCCGACACCGGCAGCTGGAACACTCCGGTTAATATGGGTATACCAGTTAACGCGCCACCAGCCACAGACATCGACCCATTGCGCTTTGGCGATGATCGAGAACCCTGGATTACAGGTGATGGCAATACTGTTTATTTCAAATCTGACCGTACTGCAACCACCAGCCCACGCAACAATAATGATTTGTTCGTTACCTATAAGGTCGACGGCGAATGGACTAACCCTTTGCTAGTAGGCTTTCCCATCAGTACGGATGTTGGCGATGAGCATTGCCCGGCAATATTGCAAGACGGCGAGACGCTCTGCTTTGCCTCAAAACGGGAAGGCGGCTTTGGTGGTTCGGATATTTATTGTTCAAATCAAGATGCCGACGGCAATTGGATGACGCCTGTAAATCAGGGCCCCAATATCAATACCGCTGCCGAAGAATTCCACTTTACTCAAGACAAAGACGGCATGGTGTATTTCTCCTCAGCCCGCCCAGGCGGCTATGGTGGCATGGACATTTGGGGAGCCATGCAGAAGGGCAAGAACGCTTGGGATGTAGCCTACAATCTTGGCCCTCAGGTAAACACCGCAGCTGCAGATATGTGTCCAGCGCTACCTCCTGGTACGGATACTATTAGCTGGTTCTCGACCCGAGCCGATAATAGCCTTGGCTCGATTGATATATTTTGGACTAATAAACTGAACGTGCAGAAAAAATAACTGAATCGCCGCGAACAAAAGTAGCTGGATTAATATCCAGATTTTAAGTAAATTTCGAAATTGTTCCGGCCTTTTTTTCAACTTGATCGTAAGGCAAAATTGAAAGCGAATTCTCGAGCTAGCGCTTTCTCTGCGGCCTGCGCGCTTGACCTTGTTTATACCTTCTCAACTTAAGGCTTCACTCTTAATATTTCTCTTGTCTGTTCTCCTGTGAAAATTTCTTAACTAAAATTTTCACGGAAGTTTTGCATTCAAAATGCACATATTAGAAAGATCGAGGGCACACCAAACCAGTTACGCCAGTCCAGCGACAGACATTGATAACTCGGATTTGCCGGCGGCGCTCAAGCTCATTGCACCCTTGACTGCGGCCCCGGACAACCTTTTTACTCCCCTCGCGTTACCTGTTCATAGGCCTGCGTATGGGCATTAGACAGCTCTGGCTAATTTCTCTTTGACCGACTGAAATGATGACCATAAACCAATCGCTACAACAAAGTTAGGCGTCATAAGTCAATAATCAGCTCTTCTCCCGCCCCAGTAAAACGCTAATTTTCCACCTTACGTGCCCGTCAGCATGGGGTTGGGATGTTGACCCGTAACAAGAGTTAATTATGGTAATTCAAAGCTCTCACGCTAGCCAAAACACAGCAAACTTTCCCAAGAAAGTTGCAGTGATCGTGAGCCAATAAAGAGAAAAACATTCAGTTTTGTTGAAAACAGCGAGTCTTTTTATAACCCGAAAAATAAAAGGGGCGTGTTTACATGAAAATAAACACGCCCGCCTAATTTTCTTTAGTTAATACAGCTAGAACCGACATCCGTTAAGGGCGGTATGTACTAACCGGAGGCAATTGCGAACCAGACAAATCGTCAGGAATACTTTTCTCAATCCTAACGGTGTGAGTCAGCGTGCCAATCCCTTCGATGTTGGCACTAATAGTCTCGCCATCAATCAAATAGCCAGAGCCTGAAGCGCGCTCTACCCGGCCAGCTCCAGTTCCGCCTGACGTTCCGCTTTGCATAACATCACCAGGAAAAATAGTAATAAGAGACGAAGCATACTCGATAAGCTCAGGGATATTATGAATCATGTCTCCTGCCCTTGCTTCTTGAACGGTTACGCCATCAATGACTAGAGTCTGGTGCAGACGCACCATGGGGTCGCCATAAAATTCTTTAGGCACGATCCAAGGACCATGGGGTGCGAAGGTGTCATGCCCCTTACCCACAAACCAATCCGAACCTGAGCCGTAGCCACCTGGTGGGCGACCACCGCGGTCAGATATATCCATTGCGACCATATAGCCGAAGACATGGTCGTAAGCACGATTTGCCGAGATGTACTTTCCAGTGCGGCCAAAAACGATGGCCATTTCTACTTCCCATTCGATGCGATCACGCCCAAAGGGCATGATGATGTCGTCACCGTCACCGATGATCGCGCCACGAGTGGGCTTAAGGAATAAATAAGGCACCCCTCTACTCTCCCGGCGCTCTCTGTTTCTCGCAGCCTGCTCATCAGCATTACAACCTTCACAGGCATGGGTATAAAAATTGACCGCAGCATTCATGAGTTTGCTCGGGTATTGGATCGGAGCCATGATGTCGACTGAACCCACCGGATGGACATAGCTAGGGCGGTCGCTGCCGCTCAGCAAGTTCTCCTCAGTAAGCCAATTCACTACCTCATAAATTCTAAACTTCAATCCGTACCCGTATTGCTCGATCAAACCGAGCATATCTTTGGGCATGGTGATGGCACTGTACTGCGGTCTCAATTCCATGGCGCGGTTAGCCGCTGCCAAATCAATAATTAACTTATCGTCTTGAAGAACTAGGCCAACAGTTGGGACATCGTTAATCGCAAAGGTGCCGACCTTGAACGGCACAACCGATTCCATGGCCTGAGCAGATGCTGGATTGGGGCTTGTGAAGGTAGCGAATGCCGCCACAATCGTCAGTGTATACAGGGACTTTCTTATCATATTTATCTCCCGTGCAGAGTGTTAACAACGTGAACAGAATTGAGTAGTAAGCTCGCAGCTGCCCACAGGACACGCAAAAGGTATCCCCCGTGTGGCCAGTTGTCCAGCATTTTGAACGTTACAAGACAAGGATTTAGTCCTTTCGCAGGCATTGCCAATGAGCTAAAGGTTAGACCATGGGAAAAGGTCTGCAGGTGGCACATCTACGTGTTTTTCATTGCCTATTGCCATAACGAAAGTTGGCAGCCTTTCTATCGCGGGACTTTTTCCCGTCAAAACATCTTTCCTTCGCCTTCGGCTAGAGCTGCCAATTAGGCACATTAATTGAGATTTCGGCGAAGTGAGTCTTATCTTAGCTTGGAAGGTTTGGTCTTATTTAGAGAGCTTTTACAAGGGCTTTTCCTAAGGGCTTTCTAAAGGGGTCTTTCTCGGGGACCAATATCACACGCGATAATTAAAAAGGGGCCTGCTGGCCCCTTTTTTGCGGCGCAGAATTAATTTACTGATTAGTAGCCGCGTCTGCTTCCTTACGGCGCGCTCCAGCTAAAATCGCAGGCAAAGAATAATTACCCTCATGACAGGCGTATTCATACAACTGATCATCAAGTGTTTTCATGGGCATCTCTGCTGTCCATGCTTGGGTATAGAGTTCGGGGTCCTCGATGGTGAAAGAATAGTGCATCTCGTCCTTGGCCATTCGGGTAAAGCGCTCGGTTAAAATCACATTTTCAGAGATCAAGTATTCCTTTATCTGCCAAGGGCTAAAGTTCTTGGTTACGACAATTAAGGTATCTTCTTCATAATAGCCAATGGAATCACCCAACCATTGCCGGTAAGGCAGATCACGAAAATCCTGATCAATGCGAACAACACGAACGTTGTGTACCATCTCAGCTAGCAACATGACATGGCTAGGCGACTGCACTATTTGCATATTGTTATTATAGAAGCTGCTTACAAACGGCATTGTGGATGCATAACTTACAAGGCAACGGTCAGCTAGTCCCCTCCCTTCAGGGCCATCACTTCGCTCGTTGCTCTTCAACAAACGTTCACGTTGTAACTGGCGAGATTCTTGGCCACCTTCTTTCCAAGGAATCTGCCCATCAGCTGGATCCACGATAAGTGAGGTGCGGTACTTTCCGTTCATTAATGCCAAAGCATCACCCGGTGCAAACCAAAAATCATTATAGGCTCCCACCGCACCACCGCTCGGACCTTCGGCACCGGTTTCGGCAAGAATCTCATTATACTCGGCAGTGGAAATCATCTTTGCCAACATGGTTTCTTTATCTATTTCCAATGCGTCGTAAAGCGCAGGACGCTGTAGAGAAGTTCTGGTTTGATAAGTCCAAACACCTTGCACATCAGGCACCCCGAAGAATGTTTTCGGCGGCTGATAGTCCTGCGCGGCTGTGGCAACTGTGACTCCCGCAGATATTGACAATAAAATGGCATATCCAAATAGCTTCATCATACTCTTGCCCCCAATCTCAGTGTTTTAAACCTATTGATTTAATTTGCAATATACTGTCTATCCAGCACTAGGATTTGAGTTTCCGGTGAATAAGTTAGTCCATCCATAAACCAGAAAAATTGCCGTCAATACAACCTTACCAATTTATTCTGTTACCGTGCTTTGACAGTTTCCCAAACTGTAACCCGATTTAACCCCGTGTGCATCCAATGAATATGCCAATATTGGCAGTGCACTGGCGAAAAAAGGCAAAGCTATGCTCAAAGAGCGAAATTATGCGCCCCTTTGACTGGACATTTTGCGGTCATAAAGATAGCTTTGTGCTCCTAAATAAAAACTATAATTAGAGTAAACAACCAGGTTTATCGGAGAGCAGTATGGCCCAACGTCGTGAGTTTCTTAAATTTTTAGCAGCCAGCCCCCTGCTAACCAATTACTCAGCTTTCGCTCAGGAAGTAGAGGAAACAATTGGTGAACGCATAAAGGACCCTTCGGAGGTCATTAACGTATTTGAAATGGAAGCTATTGCTCGGGAGAAAATACCTCCTGCCCATTTAGGCTATCTCGCAACTGGTGTCGACAGCGACCTAACCTTAAGAGCTAACCGAGCTGGTTTCTCTCGCTTCCAAATAAGGCCCAGAAGACTCGTAGACGTTAGTCAAACTGACACTTCCGTTAATGTTTTGGGCTCTGAGGCGAAGTCTCCGATTTTTCTTTGCCCGGTGGGCAGCCAAGGGGCATATCACGCGGATGCAGAGCTAGGGAGCGCTAGGGCGGCGGCAGCCAAGGGTCACCACATGGTCCTATCTACTCAGTCCTCAACGTCTGTGGAGGATGTGATTGAAGCGCGAGACGCACCTATCTGGCACCAGCTTTACCCAACCACGCGCTGGGAATTCACCATTGCCATGCTGCAAAGAGCCGAGGCGGCGGGATGCACTACAGTCTGCCTAACCATCGACTTGCCCGGTGGACGCAACACAGAAACAAGCCAATTTTTAACACGCGAAGACAATCGCAACTGCTCCTCCTGTCATCAAGGGCAAGCCAAACCGATGCTTGAGGGGTTTAATATGCAAGGTGTCGGACTCAACAGCTCACAGCTGACCTGGAATGTTATTGGCCGCATGAAGGAAGTCACTAATATGAATGTCGTAATTAAGGGCATCGAAGTCGGCGCAGACGCAGCTCTAGCAGTGCAACATGGAGCCGACGGCATTTGGGTTTCCAACCACGGCGGGCGCGCAACTGAAACGGGGCTAGGGACGATTGAGTGCCTACCCGATATTGTAAACGCCGTGAATGGCCGAGTGCCTATTGTTGTTGACGGTGGATTTCGCCGTGGCACCGATATCTACAAAGCCCTCGCGATGGGCGCGTCAGCTGTAGGCATCGGCAGGCCCTATTGCTTTGGCTTAGGGGCATTTGGCCAGGCTGGAGTTGAGAGGGTATTAGATTTACTCAATCGCGAACTGCTTATTACTATGCGGGGCAGCGGCACGCCAACCTTAGCCTCAATTGGTCCCGATTATGTGCAAGATGCGGGCTACAGAGTGCCTCGCGGCAAACTTGGCCTAGATCTCTACTAGAAGATTTTCTATGGTGGCTCTCGGCAAAGTAAGTTAACCGGAGCCACCATCTTTCTCAACTCATTGAGCTTAACGCCTAGATCAGAAATTCCTGCCGCTTATTGAGACAAATAACCTTCGTCCGTGTAAATGATGGAGCAAGAAAACTCCCTCTTTCTCACTTCAGAATGTCCTAAGAAGATACCACCCTGCGCATCTCTAGCGCCGCCATCGTTGCCCATAAACTCACTCTTTGATGCTCGGACGGGCACCTCGGCTGCCAATGCCATCCTTACAGTCTTAGCGACTGCTCTGATTTTTCCGCCGAGGATGATGACTAGCCGTCGGCGAAATCCAAAATGAACCCCTGCCTCGCGGTCATTTAAGTAGTTCAACTAAACATTGTTAGGAGTCCGTATAGAGCTGATAGTACTTAGCAGGCCATTTTTCCGAATCATGCAAACCTTGCTGAAATCGCAAAGAATTTGCCAAAGGCAAGAGCATGCCACCGCTTATCAGAAAGCGATAGTTAAGGTGGCATCCGGGGCTCGACTTATCTAAATAGGGTCCTAGAAACAGGAGACTAATACTAACTCCCTGTGATGAGCCAATGAGAAAAAATCACTAACGTTAACAACTCCTTTTAAAAAGTAGTCCAGTAGCCTCGCGCCACCCTGCACTATATTGGAGAATCCATCCAGCGGCTTATTCAAAAAACCAGAGCCGGGAAAGTCCAAGGCAACTGGACGTTTCACATTAGCGTTTAAAATACTGAGCTATTCACTAAATGCTCACCTAGTTAGCCGAAAGCTCTTGAGCAATTCTATAAAGAAAACGATAGCCTCCATAAAGCGACTCTTTCAACAGCCGCTCATCTTGGCCATGAATTCGCATGTCGTTGCGATCAACAAAAAGACCTGACACACCGTAAGTAGGAATTCCAGCGTTACGCATTTTCGCGCCATCAGTCGCACCCGTAGACATTGTAGGAATAACGGTGACACCCGGCCACATTTCTTCGGTTACAGATTCAACTACGGACATTATCTCTTCCGTTAACGGAGAAGGATCAGACGACGATCCGCCCCCTTGATAGAGCACTTCTAGATCCGAATTATTAACGACCTGAATAAGGGTTCTTAAGACATCCTGAGGGTCAGATCCGGGCATCATTCTCACGTTAACCGTCGCGGTCGCAGTCTGTGGTAGCGCATTAGATGCATGACCTCCGTCGAGCAGCGTTGGCACAGCGGTGGTTCGAAGCTGCGCGTTGATTGCCGCTTCCTGACTCAGTCTGTTAAGGGAATCGTCAGGAATAGGGTCCTGTAAAAGAGCAAGAAAATCTGCCGACCGTTGGCCAGTATTAATTTCAGCCTGACGCTGATAGCTCACTCGCATCACATCGTTAACATCTATCGGAAATTTAAAAGCTTTGATTTTCAGCAACGCCTCGGCTAGATCATAAATCGCATTATCCTCCCTTGGCAGCGATGAATGTCCCCCTTGGTTTTTCGCCGTCACCGAGAAACTTGCGAAGATCTTTTCGGCAATTTGAATTGTATTAGCCAAAGGCTGCCCATCTTGCAACATCCCATAGCCTCCTTCGTTTATTGCCAGAGCTCCTTCGAGCATGCCGGGATGATTCTCTAACAACCATGTGATTCCGTTGTTTCCACCACTTTCTTCATCAGACGTTAGTACTACGACTATGTCTCTGTTCGGCTGATAACCTTCGCGTTTATAGCGAATAAGATTAGCCACAAAAATAGCAGCCATGGCTTTATCATCAATTGTGCCCCGCCCGTAATAATAGTCCTCATCTTCGTTAAGAATGAAAGGATCCAGATTCCAGTCAGCGCGCTCCGCAGTCACCACATCGATGTGAGCCATTAAAATAATGGGGGCAGCATCGCCAGCGCCGCGGTAGCGCGCTACTAGGTTGCCTTTATGAGCAAGTGGACCGCCAATGTAAATATCTTCTTCAGAAAAACCAGCAGCTTGTAGCCATGCTGCCATTCCCTCTACCGCGATAGTATTGTTTTCTTCCTCTCGCGTGGTTTTGGTTTCTATTAGCTCCTTATATATTTCATAGAGCAACTCCTCATCGCTCTCCGGTATAATGCGCTGACCGAACACTGAATAACCAACCGTGACTAGCGCTAGCAAGACTACAGCCTTTACAATTTTTGTTTTCATATTGCCGTCCAGATTTATTTTTGTTAGCCGATTTTTATCGGCGGCTCTGTCGATCGCGTTAACGGTAACTTTACTGAATCTTCACTAAATATTTTAGTAGCTTTTATTTGCAGGGCCGTAAAATGTGAAAAGGATGACTACGCTAAGCAAAACCCAAATACGAACTAACCTGCAACCATATCAGTCCTCGGCCCGCTATGGCGTAGGCTGCGTATCTAGAAATTTAATTTGACCCCCCCGTTCACCACAAACCCATCGAGAGGCGCATAGATGTCACTAAATATCGGGTCAGCAAGAGAGCCTGTGAATAGTGGATCAAATCGAGTCTGGCGGGTATCAGTGAAATTTTCAAAATTTAGAAAAAAGGAAAAGTCATCATTAAATATTTTTTCCATCATCAATCCAAATATCCAATAGTCTCGGCTTCTACTGCCATCGTTAAGTTTTTGAGAACTAAAATAGTAGGCTTCTAATCCTACTCTTAAGTCATCTTCAACCTCGTAAACCAAGACCGAGTTAACTCGCTCTTTTGGAATCAACGGAGAATCGAAACTACCGTCATCTCGATGTTCGGTGACGTCTGCAAGAGTATAGCCGAGAAAATACTTAAGATTTTTCCAGCGCCACACAGAATTCACTTCAGTTCCGCTAGTATCTAGATAATCATTTATTTGTTGGTAAACAAATTGACTTTCTCCCCGCTCAATCAAACTTAGAGGATCGTCGACCCTAGTGTAGAACAAAAGCCAATTGATATTAAAAGACAGATCATTGCTAATCTGGAACGCACGATTTATATCAACATTAAGCCCGGCCGAGCGTTCGGCGTTTAGATTACTCGATTCCAGTGGGAGAACGCCCTTAAATTGCAGCATTTCGGCGGCCTCTGTAAACGGTGTTGGCTCTTTATACCCTAAACCACCGCCTACTCGGATAGTTGTCTTTGAGGATGGAGTAAATAGCAGGGAGATTCTTGGCAGAATAAAACTGCCATAGTTAGAGGTGTGGTCAACTCTTAAACCGCTTTCTAAAATCACATCATCGCCCAATGAAATGGTGCCTTGGACAAAAGTCCCCAGCGTACGGCTGCTAAAGTCGTGAGCAAGTGCCTTGACTCCGCCCTCCTGATCAAAATCCTCAGTCCAGAGATTTAGACCTGCAATCCACTCTACCGTGCCTGCTGGCGCAAGTATGTGAGCTTCACTAAAACTTGAAACTTGAGTCCCAGAAAAACTAAAATCAGGAATTTCCAAATTTCTATCGAAATAATTGACGCTATTACGTAGGACTAACTCATTGCCCGAGCGCAGGTGATAGTTGTATTCAAATTGAGTGGCAAGGCGCGTTGTATCACTGTCCTCGAAATACGCCGGCTGATTATTGCTATCGGCTATGTAATCCATGCTTCCACCGAGTCGATCCTCGATAATAGCACTCACTCCAAAACTAAAGTCGCTGTTATCTCCTTCCACAAACACGCGAGGATTAAACGTAACTCGCTCAAATTCAGGAATCGCGCTGAAGCCATTATCAGCAGGATCATAGGCTGCGCTGTGATTGATCGAGGTAAACAACGTCGCCCCGATTCCATTGTTCATTCCTGAGAGAAATCCACTGGCATCCACCCCGCCTGCGGAAGTGCCGTTGAGCACAATAGAACGCTCCGGCTCTGATCCTGGGGTTTTGCTAATGAGGTTAACCAGCCCCGCGATAGCGCCGCCCCCGAAAAGAGTTGAGCTAGCACCTTTCACAAGTTCTACTTGTTGCAAATCTAAAGGGGCAATTTGCAAAAGACTTAATCCACCAGAAAAACCACCGTAGAGGGGCATTCCATCACGCAAAAGCTGGGTGTACTTCCCATCCAACCCTTGAATTCGAATGCTGGAGTTAAAGCTAGTCGCCGAGGTTTGTTGCACATAGATACCAGTGCTTTCATTGAGCAGCATACGGATGCTACCTGGCTTCATGTTAACCTTTTCGTTGATCTCCTCAGCACCTAGCACTTCGACACGAGTGGGCTGTTGAGAAAAACTGCGACGGCTGCGGGTCGACGTGATGACGATCTCTTCAACCGCCTCGGCGCCAGCTTCCTCTTGGGCCCACACATTGCCAAAACTGGAAAAGCACACCACGAACGCACAAAAATAGTGCACCGATCCTAGCTGCAATTTTGTGGCCGAGCATTTTTCATTTTCGTGACTATTTCTAAAGGCGACTAACAAAGCATAGATCCATAGTGATATTTTTTTAATCGGCGAATGGCAGCGCCAATGGTAGCCTAAGTCGAAGTCATAGCGCACTAGGCAAATAGTCGCTCATTCCTTGCAGAACAAGCCAAACGGCACCGGTGGTAGGACCAGCTGTTTTTTCCAACACCATATCGAACGGACGCTCTATAAAAGTGGGCTCTGGCAGCCTTTTATGTGGCAATTTTCCTCTAGAACTTCCAGTTGACAACCCCTAATACCCATAATAGTCTCGGGTAACACTTAACGACCAAGGACTGACTAATGAAAAGAATAAAGATTGCTGCACTTTCCACAGCCGCCCTATTGCTTAGCACAACAGCTCTCGCTGGCGAAGGATTCTCTCCAGACGAAGCATTTCAAACAATGTTGAAACTTGAAGGGACCTGGGCTGGCGAAGCGCAAGTTGTTCAGTTGGGCCAAGACAGAGAAGCCGCTTCAGTATCAGCCACTACAGTTTCATTTAAGAACATCGGAAATTCTTCGGTGATGCAAACGTTTGCCGCTGGAACCCCGTCAGAAATGATCAGCATGTATCATCAAGATGGCAAGAACGAGCTCATCCATACGCATTACTGCGCTATCGGAAATCAACCTTCAATGACTTTCGCAAGTACTGACCAAGAAGGTGTTATTGATTTTAAATTCACCAAAGGCACGAACATGGATGTAGACGCGGATTATCACGCGCACGCCAGTAACATGCGAATTATCGACGCGGACACTTACGAAACCCGCACAGAAAACTGGGGTGGTGGAAAACTAATGTCTCATCGTTACACTACGATGAAGCGAGTTGAGTAATAACAAACACCTACCTCAGCAGTTTTAAAAAGGGCGCAACTGGGTTGCGCCCTTTTTTATGGTAGGGTTTTTTAAACGGGCAAGGCTTGGCCGCCCAGCCTGAACAGCGCTGATGTCAAAGTAATTACTCCGACATTATGACCTTCTTATGTATCACATCTGATATATCAGGATACAGACACACCAACGAAGGATCTTCAACCCTCTATTGCGGCCACTGAAAAATTTGAGAACAGATTAAATGCGTATTGCCATATCCCGTTATAGACAGCTAATCTGGCTTACTTTAATAAGCTTATTGCCAGCGACCTTGTTTGCCCACGGAGTCGACGAAAGCACACAGCAATTTCTTATCAACAACCAAGGCAGAGCGATTGTGCCTTTCCTCTATATTGGGGCCAAGCACATGCTGACAGGATATGATCACCTTCTATTTCTAGTCGGCGTTATATTTTTCTTGTATCGAATTAAAGACGTTTTGATCTACGTAAGTTTATTTACCCTAGGTCACAGCCTCACTCTTTTATACGGCGTATATAACGACATTCAAGTGAATGCTTTTCTAATCGATGCGATCATTGGTCTTTCTATTGTGTACAAAGGTTTTGACAACCTAGGGGGTTTCAAACGACTGACCGGCTCTCAACCAGATACTAGAGCTGCCGTGCTTATGTTCGGCTTGTTTCACGGGTTTGGGCTTGCCACAAAATTACAAGAGTTTAGCTTCGGTGGGGATGGCTTACTGCAAAATTTAATAGCATTCAATATCGGGGTAGAAGTCGGTCAGTTTATCGCGCTTGGCTTCGTATTAATTATGCTCAGCTACTGGCGGCGTTTTGATAGTTATCTAAGATTCTCTACTGTCAGCAACACACTGCTAATGAGTGGTGGAATTATCCTAACTTTATATCAACTTACCGGTTATGTTATCGGCCCTGGAGCCTAATATGAATATACAGAACCTCCCCATCCAATCTACGAGGACTCTAGTGAAAGCGCTAGCAGCTGCTAGTAGTCTTGCCTCTATTATTTTTATCACTGTGGTACTTCCTGCAGAATATAACATTGATCCCTCTGGGATTGGCCAAGCCTTAGGATTGACAGTTCTTGCAGCAGTTGAATCTCCCTCCCCGTTAAAAAAGGATACCAGCGCGAAAGGGCAAGGATATCGGACAGATGATACAACCATAGCCATTGCAGCCAATAGTGGACTCGAATTCAAATTCCTTGTTCAAAAATACGATGAATTGAACTATGAATGGAGCAGCGGCGAAAGCGATCTCTATTTTGATTTTCATGGAGAACCACAGGGTGACACCACCGGTTTTTTTAAAAGTTTTACTGAGGCAACAAGCAGTGAAATGAAAGGTTCAATCATCGCACCCTTCACAGGCTCCCACGGCTGGTACTGGCGAAACCGAACTGATAATGACGTTGTTATTACCCTTAAAACCAATGGCCTCTACGAGATCATTGGCTTAAAGTAATCCGGCACTGTGCGCTTGTCCGAGTCAGCATAACCGCTCCCCGACCACGCCTTTATTTTGCTGTTTCTTTCAATTCCTGAAATAAACATCTTGTTTCGCTATCGATTAAGATATTTCAAATCAAGCT
>MDTF01014917.1_pt1 | contig 18498 bp, 18 predicted proteins | sample 811191 | NCBI WGS metagenome assembly MDTF01 (sample SAMN05326649, study PRJNA326480) | marine metagenome | isolation source: seawater | place: Southern Ocean | collected 2011 | reverse complement strand
GTTGAAATAATCTAAAGGAGATTTATTTCCTACTCCAATTTTACCTGTTTCACTCACATGAACTGGAATGGTTACCAATTCACCTTCACGATTAATTGTTAATTGAATGTCTTGATCTTTTTTAGCCTGAACTGCTTCAACAAATTGATCGAAATATTCAGCAGGGTTACCATCAACTGCAACAAACTTGTCGCCTTTTTGAACACCAGCGGTTTCAGCACCAGAGTTTGGTAAAATAGTATCAGCTATAAAAGGAATACGCTCACCAAAAATGCCTCGTTCGCCATTAGCCATAACCAATTGATCAAAATCTCCTGGAACGTCAACGGTTCTTGTTTCACCACCATTTTCAACTTTAACATGTTGAACTACATCGCTGAACAACAAGTCTTTTGTAATTTGTGCGTACGTATAATTTGATGGAACTGGATTACCATTTAAACTGATGATTTTATCACCGTCTTTAAATCCAACTTCTTTTGCAGAAGCAGCTACGGTAACACCATACTCTGCATCTTTAGCAGCTATATAAGATTCACCCCAAGTGTATAAGATTCCTGAGTAGATGATAATTCCTAGAATTACATTCACAGTAACACCACCCAACATAACAATGAGTCTTTGCCAAGCTGGTTTTGCTCTAAACTCCCACTCTTCTGCTGGTTTACTCATCTGTTCCTTATCCATTGACTCATCAATCATCCCAGATAGTTTAACGTAACCACCCAATGGCAACCAACCGACTCCATACTCAGTTTCTCCCTTCTTAAACTTGAAAAGTGAAAAGTATGGATCGAAAAACAAGTAGAATTTCTCTACACGAACACCAAACAATTTGGCTGGAATAAAGTGCCCCAATTCGTGCAGAATCACTAAGATTGAGAGACTTAAAATAAGCTGAGCGGCTTTTATAGCAAATACTTCCATGTATCTTCTTAAAGTTGAATAGGCACAAAAGTAGGTCTTTGAAATTGGTAAACCTTTACCTTTAGCGCCTTGAAAACCAAAAAATCCTTAAAAAGGGTTAACCACATTACGAATTCAAACGAAAAAAAGTTCAAGATTATGTCAAAACCTCAATGGTTAGTTGCTGCATTTGCCGCAGCTATTTCGTTACAAACCGTGGCACAAGAACGCATGACACCCGAATTATTGTGGAAATTGGGTCGTGTTAGTGCACAAACGCTTTCTCCTGATGGAAAAACCGTGATCTACGGAATTTCAAAATACAAACTGGAGGAGAACAAAGGAAACATGAACCTATATGCTATTCCTTCTAAAGGTGGCGATCCGGTTCAATTAACTGATATGGAAGGCAGCGAATACGATGCTCAATACCGTCCTGATGGATTGAAAATCGGTTTCATGCATGGTGGTCAACTTTGGGAGATGAATCCTGATGGAACAGATCCTGTTCAAATCAGTAACGTTGAAGGTGGTTTCAGCACCTTTAAATATTCTCCTGACGGGAAGAAAATTGCGTATGTAAAAGACGTTAAACTTTTGAATGTTAGCGGAAACGATTACTACAGCGATTTAACCAAATCAGACGCTAAAATCTACGATGATTTAATGTATCGCCATTGGGATAGCTGGGAAGACGGAACATTTCAACACGTTTTTGTTGCCGATTACAGCGAAGATGGCTTCAGCAATGAAGTAGATGTTTTAGATGGTGAACCATACGATTGTCCGCAAAAGCCTTTTGGCGGAAGCGAAGATTTCACGTGGCATCCTGACGGAACAGCTTTGGTTTATGCTTCTAAAAAGAAATCGGGAAAAGAATATGCAGTAAGTACCAATACTGATTTGTATTTGTACAACCCGCAAACCAAAGAGAGCAAAAACATCACCAAAGGAATGATGGGTTATGATATGCATCCAACTTGGAGTCCTGATGGACAATACTTGGCTTGGACAAGCATGAAGCGCGATGGCTATGAAAGTGATAAAAACGACATCATTCTTTGGAAATTCAACGAGCAAGAGCGTAAAAACTTGACTGAGAATTGGGATGAAACCGTTTCTTCATTCACTTTTAGTAATGATGGATCTAAAATCTATTTCCAAGCGGCTGTTGATGCCACTTTCCAATTGTTTGAATTGGGATTTGATGGTGAAACTCCCCGCCAAATTACAAATGGAGATCACAATGTTGGTGGAATTGTAGGTGAAACTAAAAAAGAGTTGATCACTTATAAAACAGACATGAATCATGCTGCTGAACTTTATGCTTTCAACAAAAAGAAAGGTGAGGAACGCGTATTGACTCACACCAACGATTCAATCTACAGCAACTTGAAAATGAGTAAAGTTGAAAAGCGTTGGGTTGAAACAGTTGATGGCAAAAAAATGTTGGTTTGGGTAATCTTACCTCCAGATTTTGACGAGAACAAGAAATATCCAACATTGCTTTACTGCCAAGGTGGACCACAAAGTGCAGTTTCTCAATTCTACAGCTTCCGTTGGAATTTCCAACTGATGGCTGCCAACGATTATGTAATCATTGCTCCAAACCGCAGAGGTTTACCATCATTCGGAACTAAATGGAATGAAGACATCAGTAAAGATTGGGGTGGAATGCCCATGAAAGATTACTTGCAAGCATTTGACGTAATCTCAAAAGAGCCTTACATTGATGCAGATCGTGCTGGTGCAGTTGGTGCAAGTTACGGTGGTTACTCGGTTTACATGTTAGCAGGGATTCACGAAAACCGTTTCAAAACATTTGTATCGCACTGTGGATTGTTCAACCTAGAAAGCTGGTATGGATCTACTGAAGAATTGTTCTTTGCGAACTTTGACATTGGTGGTTCTTACTGGGAAAAACCAGTTCCTGAGAGTTATGCTAAATTCTCACCTCATCGCTATGCTGCAAACTGGAATACCCCTATTTTGGTGATTCATGGGGGTAACGATTTCCGTGTGCCTTACACACAAGGTTTAGAAGCTTATCAAGTAGCTCAATTAAAAGGATTGAAATCTCGTTTGTTGTACTTCCCGAATGAAGGACACTGGGTATTGAGTCCGCAAAACGGCTTGGTATGGCACCGCGAATATTTCCGTTGGTTAGATGAAACGTTGAAACAGTAATTCAACCTCAACATACTTAGTAGCAAAAAGCAGCCCTCGGGTTGCTTTTTGTGTTATAATCATTCACTTAGCTCTTTTAAAGTATTGTGCTTTAGGAGGGATTTCATTTGCGAAATTGCAATTTGATTCAATTGTATTAATCTTTCTGATTGACTTAACCCCTGCCTAATAAATACAGCATTTAAACTTTCAAGATTGGATAAAACCACCAGTTGTTCGATAGAGGCAAAATCACGAATGTTTCCTTTTTCACTGACATTTTTACTTCTCCATTCACTTGCAGTAATACCAAACAAAGCAACGTTTAAAATATCAGCTTCTGTTGCATAAATAAAAGTCGTTTTATCTACTGATAGCTTTTTAGGGATTAACTTCTCCTTAATCGCATCTGTGTGAATTGAATAATTAATCTTAGCAAGAAGCCTACTAAATCCCCAATTCTGCTCTAACTTCTTGTACTCTTCACTTTTAAGCCTCTTATACTCTTGAATTAAATACACTTTGAATTCTGCACTAATCCACATTCCAAACTCAAATGCAATATCAATTTGGGCATACGTACCTCCATATCTACCTGATTTAGCTCTAAGGCCGACAGCATTCGTTTTGGCAACCCAATCTTTAACACTAAGCTTATAACTGTTCAAACCTGCCTGACTTTTAATTATGGCGAATTCGCCATAATTAAAATTGGGGTTGTTAACGGACTCCCAAACACCTAGAAACTCTACAGTATTTCTATTTCTAAGCCAATCTGAGATAAAGAAATCACCATCTTTTGCTCTAAGCATGTCTGTTAAAGAGACATACTCTCCATTTTCCTCATTCAACAATGTTATTGCAGTACCTTGAACATCAAGTTTATTCTTCTTTTTCATAATAATAGGATTAGTGTACATGAACCCTATAAAAATAAAAAATCTGTTTAAGCTGAATTAACCATCTGTTTCTTTCACCGCGTACAAATTCAAAAACACTCCTGTGAGTACAATGGCAATTCCAATGAGCGATTGCCAGCTGGGAACTATTTGAAAAACGGTGTAATCAAAAAACATAGCGAAACCAATTCCCAAGTATTTCAAACTGGCCACTTTTCCAGCTTTTTCAGCATGCCAAGCCTTGGTCATATTCAATTGGGCAATCTGAGTGAAAACGCCCATCAAAACGATAAACAACCAATCCCAACCCATGGGGGTTTGCCAATAAAATAAAGAGATAATTCCCATGATTGGTGTGGCAACCAACGGAAAATACAACACAACCACAACAGGATGATCTGTATCTTTTACCCTACGAACCATGTTGTAAGCCAATCCGCTAAATACAGCTGAGATCATTCCGGCAATCACATATTTCCAATCGAGGTTATCGTTTAGACCTTTCATCACCATAATTCCGCTAAAGCTGATGGCAAAAAACAACCACCTTTTAGCTGGAACGGGCTCACGCAAAATCCAAATGGCAAAGATTGTGGTGAAAATAGGCGACAAATAATTGATGGTAATCGCAGTGGCGATGGGTAAATTCTGCAAGGTGTAGAAAAACAGCGAAAGAGCTGTAGCACCAAACAATCCACGCAGAACCAACATCTTACGGTTATTCCCAAGCGGATTTAATTTGTTTCTATAAACGATAACTAAACTTAATATGAGAGAAACTATTGATCGAAAAAAGACCAATTCGGTGAACGGCAAATGGCTTAAAAACTTGACGCACAATTGCATGAGGCTAAAAGCCAGCGAAGAAATAATCATGTAGCGAACCCCTTTGCTCATACAATTGCTTGCAAAGGTTCACAAATTTGGGCAGTTTTGCTGCTGGCTTTCCACTAAATAATCTACATCCAAAAAAGAACACATTGGAAAATCAACTTTCAGTAGGTGTAATCGGTAGCGGTAGTTGGGCATCTGCCATTGTAAAGATGCTGCTTGAAAACCTGGACATGGTTAACTGGTGGTTACGTGATCCAGAAGCTGTTGAATATCTTAAGAAATATCAACACAACCCCAAATACCTGCAATCGGTACAATACGATACAGACAAGCTTTACATCTCTTCTGATGTAGAAGAAATTGTAAGGCGATCAGATATAGTAATGATGGTTACTCCATCGGCTTTTGTGGCTCGTATTTTTGACGAGTTCCCGAAAGAATTGATGGAAGGTAAACACATTGTTTCTGCTATTAAGGGAATCATTCCTGAATACAACGCTATTCCGGCAAGATACTTCCACAAAACTTTCCGCACGCCTTATGAGCAAATCGCTATGATTAGTGGTCCTTGTCATGCCGAGGAAGTTGCACTGGAACGTTTATCTTACTTAACCATTGGTTGTAAAGATCAAGATTTTGCACGCCAGGTGGCTGATATGCTTTCGGGCAGATACATCAAAACCAGTGTGAGTGATGATTTATTCGGAACAGAGCTTTGTGCTGTTTTGAAAAATGTATACTCCATTGCAGCTGGAATTTTCGCTGGACTTGGTTTTGGCGACAACTTCCAAGCCGTGTTGGTTTCAAACGCCATTCAAGAGGCAGAAAACTTCATTGATGCAGTAAATCCAATTCACCGTGATGTATTAACCAGTGCTTACTTGGGCGATTTATTGGTAACAGCTTATTCTAAATTCTCGCGAAATAGAACCTTTGGTTTTATGATCGGAAAAGGATATTCTGTAAAAACCGCTCAGTTAGAAATGGACATGATTGCTGAAGGCTATTACGCAGTTAAAAGCGTGATGGAAATCAACAAAAAATTCATGGTGGAACTTCCTATCTGCGAAGCCGTTTACAACGTGATCTACGAAAAAATTTCTCCAGTTGTTGAAATGAACATTCTGGCAGATAAACTCAGTTAATAAATTACATCGCTTTGAAATTCCAAAGACTGACACAAAAAGAATTGGAGTCGTTAAAAGACGACTTCGTTGAATTTTTAGCTTCAAACAGCATCGAGGCTAAAGAATGGGAAGCATTGAAGAAGAACGAAAACGATAAAGCTGAAAAGCTAATCGAAATGTTCTCTGATATTGTTTGGGAAAGAGTGTTATCGAACAACCGTTTCTTAGACCAATTGAACGAGAAAGAATTTAAGTGTTACAAGTTCAATGATTCTCACGTTCACGTAATTATCGCTAAGGTGAAAGAAGGTGAAGACAAAGTGAAATTGAACAACAAGAACTTTGTAAAAACCTTGAAAAACGGCCTAATGAAAGGCCGCATTGAATTGTTTGAAGCACGTAGACCTTACGAAAAAGAGAGAGAACAAGAAATGTTAGTGATGTTACAAGGTGGCGCCATCCTTTCGAGAGGAAACTGGTATACTACATTAAAAGAAATTGTAACCTGATTATTCAGATTCAAAATACTTACGAATGAGTTGGGCTTTTTGGAGCCCAACTACTTTCTGAACCTCCTCCAAAGTCGCATCACGCAAACGCTTCACACTTTTAAAATGGCTCAATAAAGCAGCCGCTGTTTTCGGTCCAACTCCATCCACATCTTCCAATTCAGATTTAAATGTTCCTTTACTTCGCTTATCGCGATGGAATTCAATTCCAAATCGGTGCGCTTCATTACGCATATGTTGAATTACCTTCAACGTTTCTGAACGCTTGTCTAGATAAAGCGGAATAGAATCTCCCGGATAGAATAATTCTTCCAGCTTCTTGGCAATCCCAATAATCGCTACTTGGTTATAAATCCCTAATCGGTCTAAGGCTTTTACGGCAGAACCTAACTGCCCTTTACCACCATCAATAACAATCAATTGTGGCAGTGGCAAACCTTCATTCAACAACCTGCGATATCTGCGGTAAACCACTTCTTCCATTGAAGCAAAATCATTTGGCCCTTCAACCGTTTTGATGTTGAATCTGCGGTATTCTTTGCGAGCTGGTTTTCCGTTTTTAAACACCACACAAGCCGATACTGGATAAGTCCCTTGCATGTTTGAGTTATCAAAACATTCTGCGTGTCGCGGTTCTTCTGTTAATCGCAGATCTTCTTTCATCTGCTTCATCAAGCGTTTTGTATGACGATCAGGATCTGTTTTCTCAATCATCTTGTGACGATCACGCATGAAGTAGAATGCATTCTTCAACGATAAATCTGTTAAATGCTTTTTATCGCCTCGCTGAGGATGAATGATTTTGACATTTGGAATTTCAAGTTCAACCTCTTTATTCACGAAAATCTCATGCGAGGTACTACTAAATTTATTGCGTAATTCGGTGATGGTCAACTCTAATATTTCAGCGTCAGTTTCTTCTAATTTTTTCTTGATTTCAACCGTATGTGACTGGATAATCGCACCGTTGTTTACTTTCATGAAATTGACGTAAGCGTTATTCACGTCACTGGTTATCGTAAATACGTCAACATTGTGGATATGAGGATTTACAACAGTAGATTTAGCTTGATATTTCTCTAACAACTCAAGCCTTTCTTTGATGTCTTGGGCCTCTTCAAATTCCAAGTTTGCCACATGTTGATCCATCTGCTCTTTCAACAGGCTTATGACTACCGAGATATTACCTTTAATAATGTCTTTTATCTCACGAATTCCCTTGTTATAATCTTCTTCAGATTGCAAACCTTCACAAGGCCCTAAACAGTTACCAATGTGATTTTCTAAACAAACTCGAAACTTACCAGCTTCTACATTGGCTTCAGACAGATTATAGCTGCAAGTACGTACTTTATAAAGCTTGCTAATTAAATCGAGAATGGTTTTCATCATTCTCACTGATGCATAAGGCCCGTAGTAATCACTGCCATCTTTTACGATATTGCGAGTAGCATAAACCCTGGGGAATCTTTCTTTTTTGATACAAATCCACGGATAGGTTTTATCATCGCGAAGCTGGATATTATAGGGAGGTTGATGTTTTTTAATCAGTGAGTTTTCAAGTAGAAGCGCATCAAACTCGGTATCGGTTACAATAAATTCAATCTGATCTATTTTCTTAACCAACAAACGGGTTTTACCGTTCTCATAACGGTTTTTATTGAAATAACTCGAAACCCTGTTTTTGAGCTTTTTAGCTTTCCCAACATATAAAATTTTACCGTTTTTATCGAAGTATTGATACACACCCGGCTTAAGCGGCAAATTGCTTAAGATCTCTTTTATATGCTGAGGAGTTTCCAAATAAAATTGCTTTTGTAATGCAAGTATAACGAGCTTTCAGCATAATTGGTTCAAAGCATGAAATTCAAGATTTAACAAAAATTTTAAACATTTGCATTTAAATCTTGTTTGAACCGACCATAAACCTAAAAGAAAGTTGTTTTGTCACGTTATTCAATAAAGGATCTAGAAAACCTTTCAGGCATTAAGGCGCACACTTTGCGCATGTGGGAAAAGCGGTATGCTGTACTTACACCTATGAGAACAGAAACCAATATCCGCTTTTACGATGAATCTCAACTCAAGAAACTTTTGAATATCTCCTTACTTATTGAGTCTGGTTTTAAAATTTCTAAGATCAGTCAATGGAGTCAAGCTGAAATCAACAAGCAAATCGAATCTGTTTTTAAAGATCAAAATGCTCTAGAAGATCAGGCTATTGAAAATAAAATCAATGGGCTTATCATTTCTATGATTGACATGGACGAAGGCAAATTCAGTAGTATTTATAATACCAGTATTCAAAAGCGTGGTTTTTTAGAAACCATCCTACAAGTGATCTTTCCTTTTTTAGAGCGTGTTGGTTTCATGTGGGGCATCAATCAGATAAGTCCAGCTGAAGAACATTTCATCTCCAACCTGATTCGCCAGAAGATTATCTCGGCAATAGACGGTCAAGAAGTTGAATTCACCCAAAACAAAACATTCTTACTTTACTTGCCACAAGATGAACATCACGAACTGGGTTTATTAATCTCAAACTACCTGATTAGAGAAAGAGGATACAAAACCTATTACTTTGGTCAAGATGTTCCTTACAACGACTTGATTGGTGCAGTTGAAATGTGTCAACCAGATTACATTTTAACTTTTGCTGTAACGAGCCTTACTTCTACCAATGTTGTTGAATACACCAAAAATTTGTCAAATGCCTTTCAAGACAAAATAATTGTACTGTCTGGAAGAAGCGAAGTGTTTAATGGTCAATCTTTTCCAGAAAACGTTAAACAGAATACAACTCCATCAAATTTGCTAGAACTACTATAAACACTGGTGTTTTGACATAACATTAAGAAAAGTTATACCTCGCATAAATTATTTTGTTTAACATTTCTTATCAAAAAGTTAAACAGTTTCTTGGATTCATGGATCGAAAACCCATACTTTTGGACTCTACCAATTTAAAATCGATCCTCTCATGTCAAAAAACAAGTACAACTTCAACGAAGAACTTCTCGAATTGAGAAAACCATTAAGCTACTTCGCATTGCAGTTAACATCAAACTCTGACGATGCGGATGATTTGCTACAAGACACCATGGTGAAAGCAATAAGCTACAAAGACAAGTTCAAAGAACGCACGAACTTGAAAGCTTGGTTGTACACTATCATGAAAAACACTTTCATTAATAACTATCGCAGAGCCGTTAAAGCCAACACGATTATGGATAAAACGGAGGATTTGTACTACTTAAATGCTGCAAAACCTCACGATGAAAATGCTCCAGAAACAACCTTGGCATTCAAAGAAATCAACAAAAAAGTTGAGTCTCTAGAAGACGAATACCGCATTCCATTTAAAATGCACTATACAGGCTTCAAATACAAAGAGATAGCAGATGATTTAAACCTGCCGATCGGAACTGTTAAAAGCCGTATTTTCTTAGCCAGACAAAAGTTGATGGCTAATCTACAAGATTATTAATCAATCAATTACCTCATAGTTTTGGAAAAGAAAGCTGTTGTAGTAGGTTCTGGCTTCGCAGGTCTGTCTGCAGCAGCCTTTTTAGCCAAGGCTGGTTTCAAAACAACCATTCTTGAAAAGAACGCTCAGCCAGGCGGTAGAGCTAGAAAATTCGAGAAAGATGGATTTGTTTTCGATATGGGGCCAAGCTGGTATTGGATGCCAGATGTATTCGATAGATTTTACAGAGAATTCGGGCATACAACCAGCGATTTCTACGATCTAATAAGATTAGACCCTTCTTATCAAGTAGTATTTTCCAACACAGAGAAGTACCAATTACCAGCCAATATTCATAGACTTTACGCACTTTTCGAATCTATTGAAAAAGGCAGCTCCGAAAATTTAAAGCACTTTTTAGATGAGGCCGAATTCAAATACGAAGTCGGAATTAAAGAACTGGTGTACAAACCAGGACGCTCATTAAAAGAGTTTGCTGATGCACGCTTACTGAAGGGCATCTTGCAAATGGATGTATTCAAAAGTGTTTCATCGCAAGTACATAAGCTTTTCAAACACCCGCATTTGCGCGAAATTTTGGAGTTTCCAGTTTTATTCTTGGGAGCTAATCCAGATAAGATTCCTGCACTTTACAGCTTAATGAATTATGCCGATATGGTTTTGGGTACATGGTACCCAATGGGAGGCATGAACAAGATTGTAGAATCATTTCTACACATCGCAGAGGAGCAAGGTGTGGAAATTATCCCCAACTGTGAAGTAACCCAAATTAAAACCGAAGGTAAAGTAGCATGTGGTGTAGATTCTACACAAGGTTACTTTGAAGCAGATGTGATTATTTCAGGTGCGGATTATTACCACACCGATAAAACACTCATTCCCGAAAAGATGAGTAATTATTCAGAATCGTATTGGGATAAAAGAGTAATGGCGCCTTCATCATTGATCTTTTACTTAGGAGTTGATAAGAAGATCGATGGATTAGATCATCACAATTTATTCTTCGATCAAGATTTCAATATCCATGCGAAGGAAATCTATGAAGATCCAAAGTGGCCATCAGATCCACTATTCTATGTGTGTGCTCCAAGCAAAACAGATTCTAGTGTTGCACCTGAAGGGTGCGAGAATTTGTTTATCTTAATCCCTGTTGCTCCGGGTTTATCATCTGACGATGAATCTACCCGAGAAAAATACTATACCCAAATCATGGATAGGTTGGAATCTTTAACCGGTCAGTCTATCCGAGATCACGTCATATACAAAAGATCATATGCTCACCGTGATTTTCAAAAAGACTATCACGCGTTTAAGGGCAATGCTTACGGTTTGGCCAATACATTAAGCCAAACTGCGCTTTTAAAACCGTCACTTAAAAACAAAAACATCAACAACTTATACTACACGGGGCAATTAACTGTTCCCGGACCTGGGGTTCCGCCTGCAATAATTTCAGGTGAAGTGGTAGCTAAAGAGGTTGTTGCTGACTTAAAACATTAGCGTATGAAAGCCTTATTTGATCAGGTTTCGATTCAAATGTCGAAACTCGTTACACGTGCGTACAGCACATCATTTTCTTGGGGTATTTTCTTCTTATACAAAAAGCTACATAACCCCATTTATGCAATTTATGGTTTTGTTCGCTTAGCGGATGAAATCGTAGACTCTTTCCATGACTTCAACAAAGCTGAATTGTTAGAAGAATTTAAAGCCGACACTTATAAAGCTATCGATCGTAAAATCTCATTGAATCCCATTTTGAATAGTTTTCAAGAAGCGGTTCATCAATACGACATAGACAAAGAACTAATAGATACATTCCTCCATTCAATGGAGATGGATCTGGAGCAAACCGAGCACAACCGAGCGAGTTATGAAACCTACATTTTGGGTTCTGCAGAAGTTGTTGGACTGATGTGTTTAAAGGTTTTTGTTGATGGAGACCAAAAAGAATATGAGCGTTTAAAGCCCTATGCTATGAAATTGGGCTCGGCATTCCAGAAAATCAATTTCTTACGCGATTTACATGCTGATTACAACGAATTGGGAAGAGCTTATTTCCCAGGGGTTGAGATGCAAGAATTTGACAATGAAACCAAACAAAAAATTGAGGCAGAAATTGTCGTTGATTTTGCAGCAGGATTAGAAGGCATAAAAATGCTTCCACCATCTTCAAGATTAGGAACTTATATCGCTTATGTATATTTCTACTCTCTATTGAAAAAAATCCAATCAGCATCTCCAAACCGTATTCTACAAGAACGAGTTCGAATAGCTAATGGACACAAAATTGCTTTGCTATTCCGATCATACTTGAAATACAACCTGAACCTATTTTAAAAAGGTTTTCTTTGTTGTTATAAACAGAACTACTCTCGAGGTAGTTGCGTTAAGAATTAGTTGTGCAGCAAGAATTAGTAATACTCGTAGACGAAAACGATCAGCAAGTTGGTTTAATGGAAAAGATGGAAGCTCACCGCAAAGGTTTGCTACATCGCGCATTCTCTGTATTTGTATTTAACTCGAAAGGTGAAATTATGATTCACCAAAGAGCTTTTGAAAAATACCATTCTGGTGGTTTGTGGACTAACGCTTGTTGTTCTCATCCAAGAGGAGGAGAAACTCCTGAACAAGCTGCACATCGCAGATTAGGGGAGGAAATGGGTTTTGATTGCGAATTGCACAAAGCTTTTGAGTTCACATACAAAGCTACACTCGATAACGAACTTACTGAACACGAATACGACCATGTATTCATTGGAACTTTTGATGATGAGCCAAACCTCAATCCAGATGAAGTTGCTGATTATAAATTCATGAGTTTAGAAGATTTAAAAGAAGACATTTCAAAAAATCCTAGACTATATACTGAGTGGTTCAAAATCGCACTCAACGAAGTTGAAAAACACTACCAAGAATTGCCTAAAGCATAACCCATGAGAGTAACTGTAAATCGCAAAGCTCATTTTAACGCAGCTCACCGTTTGTATAATCCAAAATGGGATGATGCTAAAAACGATGCTGTTTTTGGAAAATGTAACAACCCAAACTATCACGGTCATAATTATGAATTGATTGTTGCTGTTACCGGAGAAATTAATCCAGAAACGGGTTATGTTATTGATATAAAAGACTTGAAAGAGCTAATCTACGAAGAAGTGGAGCAGCCTTTTGACCACAAAAACCTCAATTTAGACACCAAAGAATTTGAAAATCTAAATCCAACCGCTGAAAATATCGTTGTTGTAATCTGGAAAAAATTACGCAACCGATTAGATCAATCATTAGACTTAAAAGTTACGCTCTATGAAACTCCCCGAAACTTCGTTGAATACAGTGGTGAATAACCAAAACGGACACACTTCTACAGTTGATTTGGGAGATGCACATTTGGGCACAAGCAAAGAAACTCCGATGAAACCAAATGCATTTGATACGAGCAAAGCAGATAAAATTGCTCAAATCAAATACCACTTTGGCGAAATCATGGATATTCTGGGTTTAGATTTAACAGACGACAGCCTGCAAGGAACTCCTGAACGAGTTGCTAAAATGTACGTTGAAGAAATTTTTGAAGGATTAAATCCAGCAGATAAACCAGAAATCACACTTTTTGAAAACAAGTACCAATATGAGCAAATGTTGGTAGAAAAGAACATCACTGTTCATTCGCATTGCGAACATCATTTTGTACCGATTTTAGGAAAAGCTCATATTGCATACGTGTCGAACGGATATGTAATTGGCTTGAGCAAAATCAACCGCATTGTGCGTTATTTCTCAAAAAGACCACAAGTGCAAGAGCGCTTAACCGAGCAAATTGCCGAAGAGTTAAAGCGTGTTTTGAAAACAGATGATGTTGCTGTTTACATTGACGCTTCACACATGTGTGTTAGCACCCGAGGAATTGAAGATTCAGCCAGTACAACTGTAACCTCTCATTACAGTGGCATCTTCAAAACCAATGATCAAAAACGAAACGAATTTCTACAATCCATTGCCATATAATTGGACTTTATGATAACTCGATATTTCTCTCTTCTGGCGTTTTCGCTTTTAATTTTTGGATGCCAAACAAATAAAGAAGACCAACCAAAACCATTTGGTCACACTTTTGATATTAAACAAGCATCAAGCCAATGGGATTCTACAGGAATTTGTGTTAAAAGTCTTTTGAAAGATGGAAATTCAGAAACTATCGAGTTAGAATCTATCGATTGGAACAAAGAGGTTCAACCATTTTTAAATCTGGATTGGAACGTTCCTGCCAACAAAGAGAAATATCAGTATGATTCAATCCATCTAGCTCTTGTTGGGGAGACTGTTTATCGCTATAAAGCATTAGATTCTTCACTTGCTGTTCAGTTAGCAGAATACCGTTATCAAGAAGATAAGTGCACAGAAATTCACGTTCGAGTTCGTGAGAAAAACGTAGCTTACAATTACTACCGCGATATGATTTTGTATCCAGGTGAAGGGTATAAAATAAAAGCCGGACAAGAAGTTACAGGCATTATGCAGGTTGATTTCAAGGTGAATCTTTCCAAAAAAAGCGCATATGAGCATTTGATGGGATATTTTCATCGAGGTGATATGAAGCTTCCTGTAAGAGTTGAACGTACAAGTGAAGAAATTCCAACCATCACTTTTGTGAATGGCACCGAACGAATTGAATCTAAAGGTCAAAAAGATGGAGATTCAATCATCTACAAAATACCTGTTTTCCCAACTGAATTACATGTGATTCACACCAAAGATTCGATTATTGGAAAATGGTATAATTATGATCGTGAACCTAGTTTTAGCATGCCTTTCACAGCAGGCTTGAAGCAAGATGTGAATTACAAGTCATCAGTTGATTTAAATGGAAAATGGCATGCTCAATTTCATAGAGAAAATAGAACTACAGAGTCCATCGCCATCTTTGAGCAAGATCAGCAAAACCTTTACGGAACGTTTGTTACCCAAAGTGGAGATTATCGATCATTACAGGGTGAAATCTTAAACGACAGCTTCTATCTTTCGGCTTTTGAAGGATCTCATATTTACTTTTTTACTGGTAAATTAACTGACGGCAAAATCTCTGGCAATTGGTATTCTGGCTTGACTTTTCAGTTACCATGGACAGCAGAAAAAGATGCAGACTTTGAGCTTCCAGATGCTGATACGTTGACTTACTTGAAACCTGGATTTGAAACTGTATCATTCACATTTCCTGATCTAGATGGAAATCAAGTGAGTTTATCAGATGATAAATACAAAGGCAAGCCTGTAATCCTAACAATTATGGGCTCTTGGTGTCCAAATTGCATGGATGAAGGTCGATACCTTAAGGAAGTTTACAATCGCTATCACGATCAAGGATTAGAGATTATCGGGCTAAGTTTTGAACGCAGAGGCGATTTTGACAAAGATTTACCTGCTCTTAAAAAAGCTGTTGAAGATTTAGATTTACCATACGATGTATTATTCGCTGGTAAAGCTGGAGGAAAATATGCCGCAGAAGCATTACCAATGCTAAATCACGTTATTTCATTCCCAACATCCATATACCTAGACCGTTCAGGAAAAGTGGTGAAAATTCATACTGGATTTACAGGCCCAGGAACGGGAGAATTGTACACTGAGTTTGTTGCTGAAAATGAAGTCTTCCTTAAAGAATTTGTCTCTGTAAATTAATGAAAGCCGCAATTTGCTTAACACCGGGGTAATTCAGTTTAACTAAAAATTGAGTACTCTTGCGCTTTCGAAGAAACAGAACCAAATTATTACATGTCCTCCAATAGCAATTATTGCTACAGCTCGCCCTATTTCGTAATTGATCATGATTTACAACTGATCATAGAGGTTTTGAGGGGTTCATACGATTTGCGTAAACTCTCAGCGTTGCGTAGAATTGAAATGAATCACCCGAAATACAACAAGGGTTATGATATTCTTACAGATTTAAGATCTGCAAGTCTTGATATCAACGCGCAAGATATTTTGAAGTATAACTTTCAAATGGAATCAATCACATTTGAGTTTCAAAAAAACAAAATGGCCATTCTCACTGATTCCCCTAAGGAAACGGCTCTCAGTTTTATGCTCTTAAATAAAATTAAAAGAGACGAATATAGCGGAGGTGTTTTCTCAACGGAAGAGGGAGCAACTAATTGGCTAGGTTACAATCAACCAGTACACAGAGAAAAAATTACAGAGTTTATCTTCAACCTCAAGAATTTATCTACTGAGGAGCTCCAAAGCTTTTAAGCTCTAATTCAGAGCCATTAAAAACAGCGTAGGTATAGTCAGAAACCCACTCACCTAAGTTGATGTACTTACTGTTTTCCCCCACTTTCATATCTAAAGGAAGGTGTCTGTGACCAAAAACAAAGTAGTCGAAGTGCTCTTTTTGGAGTTGTTCTTTGGCATAAATGGCCAACCATTCATTCTCTTCGCCTAAGAATGTTTTATCACTGCCAGAATTGGCTAAACGACTTTTCGAAGAGAAGTAATTAGCCAATCCAATTCCAAAGTTTGGATGTAAACGAGCAAAAGCCCACTGACAAAATTTATTACGGAATACCTTTTTGATGAACTTATAGCCGTAATCGCCAGGACCTAATCCATCTCCGTGACCAATGAAGAACTTTTTACCGTTGTATTCACGTTGAATGGGATCGCGATAAATGGTTACACCAATTTCAGTTGGAAGGTAATCAAACATCCACATATCGTGGTTTCCAGTAAAAAGATGAACTGGAATTCCACTATCGGTAATCTCAGCTATCTTTCCCAAAAGGCGAACATAACCTTTGGGAACAGCCGTTTTATACTCAAACCAGAAATCAAATAAATCTCCTAGCAAGTAGATTTCATGAGCATCTTCCTTTACACTATCAAGCCATTTGATTACGTGCTTTTCACGAACTAAACTAGTAGCGTGATCAGGAACACCTAGGTGTTGATCGGATGCAAAGTATATTTTCTTTCCGGCTGGGATATTCATGAATTGTCGCTAGCAAACCATTCTGCGTAACTAGAAAGTGTTTCTCTTAATAAAACACTGTGAAGTTGTACATCAGAATAGTTTTTCAATTGATTTTGGATGATCTCAACAAAGTCAATCAACAAGTTTTCGCAAGTTGGTTGATAGGTCGTTAAAATCAGTCTTTCATTCAATTCGTTGGTTATTACGGGAAGAAAACGCGAGTTGTCTCTCAAAACAAGAGCGTGGTCATAAACATCAACCACATTCTTTTTCACGATGGTTTTTAAATCGGCAAAGTCAATCACCATTCCATCCTTTGGCGTTCCAGGTTTGTCAATTGGATCGCCAATAAAAGTTACAGCCAATTGATACGTATGACCATGAATATTGTGGCATTTGCCATCATGGCAATCCAAGGCATGAGCCATCTCAAAATCGAACTGTTTGGTAACTCTAATTTTAGCCATTTACTCCTGCTTTTTTAGCTAAAGCTTCTTCAACGTAATCGAAAGTACTTAAGATCTCAGGCTCTCCATTAACAATAGCCACATCGTGCTCAAAGTGTGCAGATGGTTTTCCGTCTTGAGTTACAATTGTCCAACCATCGCTCAATTGCTTAACGCGATGCGTTCCCATATTGATCATCGGCTCAATGGCTAAAACCATTCCGTTTTGAAGTTTAACACCTTTGCCTTTTTTACCATAGTTAGGTACTTGAGGCTCTTCGTGCATCTTTCTTCCTAAACCATGACCAACCAGTTCTCTCACTATTCCGTAACCATGACGCTCTGCATGAACTTGAACAGCAAAACCGATATCACCTACACGATTACCATCTCTGCACTGCTCTATTCCCTTGTACAAACTCTCTAAAGTAACATCGAGAAGCTTGCGGGTATCAGCAGCAATTTCACCTACAGCAAATGTGTAAGCGTGATCACCGTAGAAACCATTCATTAAAGCACCACAGTCTACCGAAACGATATCACCTTCTTTAAGTGGAGTTTCAGTTGGTAACCCGTGAACTACAGCATCATTCACACTCGTCAACAATGTTGATGGACAATCATACAATCCCAAAAATCCAGGTTCAGCACCTTGATCACGGATATATTCTTCAGCTCTTCTATCAAGCTCTTTTGGAGTTACTCCTGGCTCAATCAATTCTGCCATCAACCCTAATGTGCGAGACACAACAAGTGCCGATTCGCGCATTAATTCAATCTCTTCTGCTGTTTTTAGTATAATCATTACTTCTTTTTAAAAATACTGAAGATGCCTCGTTTAGATCGGTTTTGGTGTTTTTCCATCAACTCAGATTTATGACCATCAATTAGCTGATAAATCTCTCCCCATCCAGGGAAACCACCAATGTTTCGATCATCAATAAAAAGATCAGCATTTATCTTTCTGCTGCTTTCTTTTTCATTGAATTGCTCTTCAGGATAGCTTTTATTAACGGCATAAAACTCAATTCCGTTCTCTTTACAAAATTCAACGGCTTCATCGAGTCTTTTGCCACTTCTATATGTCCAAAGTATGAGGCGATGCTTTTTGCCTTCAAGCATCTTTAAGGTTTCAAATGCAAATAATTTTG